>Ga0157364_1009072_pt1 | contig 10306 bp, 6 predicted proteins | sample AttsexASBM2_FD_111476 | JGI IMG/M metagenome (GOLD analysis project Ga0157364, IMG submission 111476) | Fungus gardens microbial communities from leaf cutter ant in Ribeirão Preto, State of São Paulo, Brazil - Atta sexdens ASBM2 | ecosystem: Host-associated > Fungi > Mycelium > Unclassified ... | reverse complement strand
GTAATAAAATAATTAGACATGGAAAGAAATTAGGTTAATCCATATAAGAAGTAATATATAGCTGAAAGAAAGATATTTACTTTTATAGATATTTTGAGCAGAGCAGAGCTTAGGTAAGCATTATCTGTGATAGAGTCAAATGAATCAGATATATTTGGATGGGTATGTAATAATATTGGAAGAACTATGCAATACTATATATAGAAATATAAAAAGACAAACATATTATATTTAAATCTTATTAGTTAATGAATTAGATCAATATAAAGAAAGAGGAGTTAAAATAGTTGATGAATATGAAATTTAAGTATTAAACAAAGTTTAAGATAAAGAAAAAAATAAAAAGATATTATTTATAATAAAGAAGTTTTATTATACAAACTCTATGAAATATCATTATTACCAGAACTAAGTAAACCATCAATGTTAGAACTAATTCTATTAAAAGAAGAAGTTAACAATCTAGAAAAGATATTCAAGATATTATAATTTTTAACAAAGATTATACTATTCTTTCTTTTAGTATATTATAAATCTATTTGATTAGATAGAGAAAAAAACATTTAGTATTAAAACAAAATTATGACTGAATATATCAAACAAATAGATACAAGTCATTGAGAATTTCCAATTAAAATTTATATAAGAGAATTACTATATAAACTATTATTCATAATCTTAATATTATAATTTAAGCTTTTAAGTAAAAATAAAAGAATTCAATAGAGTTTTAAGTATAAAATAGTCTATCTTATATATTACAAACTGTAATCTAGACACATATTATAACTAGTCTTTCTTAAAGTTTATATATACTTTATAAGACTAATATACTATTGTTATATTGCTATAATATTATTTGTTTCAGAATCTTCTATATTCTTTTCTATATTATATAATTGTGTGACTGTGACATATGTAACTACCCTATAACAGATATCATGTTTTTATTATACTTTGTGACTTATGTAATTATTATATATAATATAATATAATATTTTTCATTTTTTTTTAAGTCAACAATTTATTATATGGGGCATGATAGTAGTCTAGTCTGTGCTTACAGAAGGAATTATGTATGGAGTATCAATACCCTAACCTTTTTTTATGCAGTTATTCAACACAAAGGACTACTAAGAAATTGAACCCATAATCTCAAGTAAGTTTGAAGTAGGCATAATACACATGGACAGAGATTTCTTCCACTATGCCATCTCTCTCCTAAAGTTCTTCTACTATAATAAAGAAAAGTAAAATAAAACCCAAAAATAAAATAAAGAAAAATAAAAATAAAAATAAAATAAAAACTAAGTCCATCATTTACAATTCTGATACTTAACTTTATAATAAATAATAGTTATTAAACCTATTAAAAATTAATAGTATTATATGTAGTTAGAAATTTAGTATTTTTAGACTAAATAAGTTTATAAGAACTTGAATATATATATCTTTCTCATAAACTATTAGTCAGTATCTTATATAGTAATAAAGATTTTTTTATATTTTTCTTATTCTTTACTTATTGTTTTTTTAATGTTATAATCTTAAGTCTAAAGAATTAAACAGAAGAATAATTTTAAATTGAGTAATTTATCTTATATACTACAGATTATAATTTGTATATATATTATAACTATTCTATTTTAAAGTACATATACTTTCTATAAGGTTAATATGTTATTGTTATATTATATAATATTATTTATTCTAAAACTTTTTATAATCTTTTTTGTATTATGTAAAACTCTAACTTTAAAATAGATAATAAATTAAAAGAAAAAATAAAATGAGAAAATAAAATAGAGTTTACAGTTTGCAACTTTAATACTTAGAAATATTATATTTTGATATTTTACTAATTAATTATTTTTTTACTTCTTATTTAAGTTTTTATATAAATTGTAATCTAAGTTAAGCTTGAAATTATAATACTATTAACATATAATATAATATTATTATTTTAGAATCTACTATATTTTTTATATGATATGTAATTATATGATTGTAATATATATGACTAACTTGTAATAATTGTTTTATAACTTAAGTTTAAAAGTTAGAATAAAAAACTCTATATAGAATAGTTTATTTTATATATACTAAAACCTCATAATCTATGCTAACTACTTTTAGTCTACTCTAAACAGTTATATATTTGTTTTAAGATTAACATATATTATATATATTGTATGATATTATCTTTCTAAAATCTTTTACATTCTTTTATGTGACTTATCCTAATTTTAAGAATAAAAAGAAAGATAAATCAAAAAGAAAATAAAAATAATTTAGAGTTTATTACTTTTAGTTTTAACACATATGTAATATCATATTATAATTCTAATCTTAAATTCTAAATAAATAAATATTATCAAAATTGAAAAAAGTAACATAATATTATATAACTTGGTATTATAAGTTATAGTTATATAACATACAAAAAATGTTAAAAAATCTGAAAACAATAACATTATATTATATATTAATGGCATATATTATATATAGTTTTTTAAAATAAGCTAGGTTAGTATAATATAAACTATGAACCAAATACATATAAAATAAACATTTTATAACTAGAACTTTATTAAGTTTTTTTATATTACTCAAATATAAAAGTTATTTTTTGATTTTATTCAAAATCTTAAAATTATAATATATTTGAACTTAGTTTTTATTATCTTAGTAAATGAGTATTATTTAAGCTTAGAATTTGACTATTTTTTCTTAACTAAAGAATAAAATTGTTTTTTAGTTAGAAATTATCAAGATTATAAGAAGTAAACTTGGTTTTTTCTTATTTTCTTATTCTTATTTTCATTTTTATATATCAGTTATATTAGATGACATAATTTGAGTTTTCTTATATTTTACTTTAATATAAGAGTTTTGTTTTTTTATTTCACTCTAAGAATTTAAAATTATAATAGAAATAGTAAAAAAATAAGTAAGAAAAAAACTTAGTATTAAATAGTTTTAGAAAGAGCTATTAAGTTCTAATGTTACTGTCATAACTTAGATTTCAAGTTAAAATAAAAGATATACTTTTATATTAAGTAATATAAGAAAACTTGATAGAGTTTTTAATACAAACTTTTATATACTACAGATTTTAGTCTGTATATATATTATAACTAACTTATTAATATAATATTTTTTCATTTTTTATCTATTAAATTTAAAATAGAAAAAGAATTAAAATAAAAAATAAAATAAAAATATATTTATTATTTTTAAATTTAACATAAAGTTCTTAATATAAAGTAAATACTTTATATATGTTAAATAATAGTTTATATAAAACTAATACTAACTTATTCTAAAAATTATATATTATTTATAAAATTAATATGCAATAAATATATTATATAACATTATTATTTTAAAACCTTTTATATTCTTGTATATATTTTATAATGTAATAATTAAATAACTATTACTAGTTATTTAAATTATATATTAATTATTTTACTAATGTAATATTAAATATAGTAAAATACAATACTAATACTAGTTATGATCTTTAATTATAAACTTTAAACTATAATATAACTAGTTTTGTAATTATATAATATATATGTTATAATTTCATGATTATGTAACAGTAACATTAACATATATAACAAATATAAAATATCTTATTATAATATATAATAATTTGTAATAATTATATATTATATTATATTAAACTTTAATTCTAAGTTTAAAATAGAAAAATAAAAATAATAAATAAAAATCAAATAAACTAATTTTATTGTCTTTAACTCTGATATTACTTTTTTTTAAGATTTTTTCTTTAAAAAAATTAACTTTTATTTTTATTAGTTTCTTTCTAACTTTTTTAAATATTCTTTTTCAAACTTTTTATTATTTCATTCATATAACATTTTTATCATATACTTTCCTAATAACTCTTTTCTTTTATTATTACTAATAAAACATATTAAGCTTAATACTTTTTACTAAAAATCTTTATATAGGTTATATATGTTTCTTTAAATCTTCTATAGCTATAAAATCTTATTCTTCTATTATATCTAATTTTTCTTGTTTTCTAACTTCTATATTTAGCCTTTTTTCAAACTTAGCCACTACTTTCTTTATATTTTCCAAGTTTACTTTTATTACAAACTTCATTTAGCTTGTATCTTCACAACCAGTAGACTGATTTTTACAAACTAAGTTATGCTGGAAAGCCCTAAATAAGGGCTATTTGTATATATATAGGATGTACAAAAGTAATAACAAATTACTAAGATATCAGACTATCAGTAACTATAAAAGCTTTGTTTGCTAATACCTTATAAATGGCTAAATGGATTCACATAATTAAACTTGTGTTGGAAAGTGCTTATCAATCTATTTCTAATAATATATGATGCATTTTAAAGCAATAAGTATTGGCCTTCTAAAATTAGCTTGACAACTGTTATGACAGATAATAGCTTTTATTAGGTGTAAGTTTTGATTATGTAATGGCAACAGCTTACTCATAGACTATCACTTTTTTGTATATATATTTCTGTATTTAAGGATTAGACCTTAGACTTAACAATGTCAATTATTCTTGTTCATACTTTTTATTATCTATTATCATTACATTTTTATACTAAACCTCTGGAACATTATTCAGTTTAAATATCACAATCAGTAAGTATTTTATTTGTAATAACCTTTTTTTTCTATATATCATTTTCTATTATGTTATGGGATACTTGAACACTAACAATTTTTATTTTTCTGATTTTGTATTGATTTTCTTTTTCTTTTTTTTATTTTTATTTTGGACGATAAAGAGGCACGTGACACTGCAGTCACATGACAGATCACATGATGTAACATCATAGGCCTAGAACATGGTAGAAGAATCTGGAAGATAATGTCAGGGTATATGTATACAACATGGTGGCCTTGAGTAGAGAATGAGGCAGACATGAGGTTATAGTATGGACAATAGGGCAGGCTTAATTATTGGTAGCACAGACCAAGCATGTTCTGTATATATAAGACTCTAATTTAGTAGAGACTCCTTGTTGAGTTCTCTTGTGATTTTTCCCACTTAATTGTCTACTAAGAGCTTTACTCACTTGTGTAGCTATTAGACTTTGTGTCTAGTAGTTATCACAACATGTTACATAGTGTAATAAGATTATCTCTGCTCTTAACTCCTTGTCTTTTAGCATATAAATTCTTTTTTATTTCAAAATCAAATCTCCATCTATTTGCCACTCATTTTCTCTTAATACTTTTATTCTTACCTTTTTTATTTCCTTTACTATCCTAATTACTTTTTCATCTTTACTTCTAGCTTTTTTAATTTTTCTATTATATTTACTTTAGATTCTTTCACTATTACTTCTATTAAACTACAAATTTATTCTTCTTTTATTAATTTTTAATTTTTATTACCATTCTCTATTCCTATCTTTCAATCTAGTTTCTTGCTCAAACTGTCTATCTCTCTTATCTTTGTTTCTAGTACATACTTCAAGATGAAATCAAATCTTAACAAATATAATATTTATCTTGTTTGCCTACAAGTTAACTTCTATACTTTTATGAAGTATTTTAAATTCTTGTAGTTCGTTCAGACCTTAAACTTGAATTTTGTGCTCTCTAACAAATATCTCTAGTTTTTTAATTATTATATACCTATCTAAATATATCTAATCTATTCAACTATATTATGTTATAAAGCAATTCACACTTGCTGAGTTTATTCATAGATGTAATATAAAACACTAAAAAATAAGAGTAGACTTAATAAATAACACAAGAGACCAGCATATAATCAACCTTGGTTTTAACAAATAATATTATATTTAGTCTATTCATTGTATGTTTATAATTTTTATATAACAAGAGTTCAGAAGGATTGTAAGAGAAGTATAACACAAGTCCAAGTTAATTAACAGACTGAAGTATTGACAAATATATGATATCATGTTATGTTGTATAACTGTTTGTGACAGTTGTATGTAACATTACACTAACTTCTAAACCTAAGTAAAATAGAGTTTAGTCTTCAGATTGATAAGTAATTGGAAATAAAGTACAATCTATACTAGAAAAGTATAGGAAGTATATGAATGTTAGATGACATATGATATATTACAAATAATATCTCCCTAATATCTGATCTGCTTAAAATATCTGTAAAAGAAAATATCTTTCTTTTTATATACTTATATTCTTTTAGTATAGATTTATTTAGTTTTTTTCTATGTCTAATTATTCCATTACTAACTATATAGCTTTTTGTAATCTTTATAAAACTCTAGACTCAATTTCTGAGGACTTTAGTATATCTAGAGTAGTTATTCATCTTTTTTAATTCTTAAATAGTCTTAATACTAGTATTTAAGATATATAGATACTTTATAGCTTTTTAATGTGAAAATTAACTAGTATAGTATACTATTTTGAGTGCCCATGCTTAAAAGTTTGACTTTCTTAATAATCTGCTTTTTATTACTATTCTATTTCTAAATATAACTGTTGTAATATATAGAGACATAGTATATTTGCTGAAGCTAAGATCATTTAGAATCTATATTTATATATATTGGATAATATTTCCATATTCTTCTATAATCTTCTCATAAATAGTTTTCTTTTCCAGGTATGTTTTATATCTAACACTAATCTTCTAATTACTGCTAGCATTTCTTTGTCATAGATTTTATAATTTTTTTCCATCTTATTAAGAGATTTTGATAAATAAGCTACCAGTCTTCATCATCCATTTTCACACTCCATTGATAACACTTTTTCTATTGTATAATCTAACATATCAACTTCCATTCTCATTTTTTTTTTATCTAAGTCTAGTGCTACTAACACTAATTCTTTTGTAAATACCATTTTTAACTCCTTAAAATGCCTTCTCTTGCTTTTGTATCCAATTCCACTTCTGATCCTTTTTCATTAGGTCATGTAATGGTCTAGTTATAAATATGAAATTTTTAATGAACCAGTTATAATAATTGGCTAGTTCTACAAACTTTTGTATGTCCTTGACTCTTTTTAAAGCTGGCTAATCCAACACTTCCTTCATCTTCTCTTTTTTCATCTTAATTCATTCTTATCCTATTACTACTCCTAGAAATTTTACTTTTCTGATCTTCCACTTATACTTCTCTAGTTTTATATATAACTATAACATTATCTATAAAGCTTGCTACTTTTCCAGTATTAATTAAGTCTAGTAGAATCTTGTTCATTATTGTTTGAAATGTTACTGGAGAATTAGCAAGTTTAAAGAATATTACTATAGGTTCAAATGACTCTTTTGGAGTCATAAACATTATCTTTCACTTATATTTCTTCTTTATTCATATATTATTGTAATCCCATTATAAATCTAACTTAGTAAATTGTACCTATATTGTCTGAAATCAGAGGTAAAGGATAATTATACAAAAAACACTAATACTGTTTGAGACAACTTCAAGAGTCTAATATACTCTTTTATCAATTGTTCTTTAATACACTTATACATTTCTTCTTTCTCTTTTCTCAACAATGGGTACACTTTTCCCTTTCTTAGTATAAACAATTCCTTCATCTCTATTGTATAATTTTATACTTTCTTTGTCAGCATCCTCTCACTTACTTTTTTCTAAAAACATGAATCTATTTGTAGAACCTTGAAGGAACCAATTTCTTTGCTTTTTTTTCCAACTTTGTTGCTTTTTCCTTGTCCTAAATTTTCAATTCTTCTACTACTATTTTTATCTCTATTGTCCTCTTCTTTTTACTTTGCTACCATAGTTTTTTCTGCTTCAGTCTCTATTGTTTTCTATATTTCTCTAGATATCTCATTATCTTCACTTCTCTTATTGTTTAGTTAATTTCAGGATTGTAGTGAACTAGCCATAGTATTTCTAAAATCATACTCCACTTCTAACCACCAATTATGTCTATCTCTATTCTTTCACTATGTTCTTAAAAATAAATATTTACTTCTACTGTATGTTCAATTGGTTCTTTCTTGTTAAACAAACTATCTACATTCCTCATGTTACAAACTCAAAATCTTAGAGTTGATTAAGAGAATAAACCTTATATTAGGGTTAATATAAGAAAACTTGATAGAGAGCTCTGTACAGGATTGTCTACCTTATATACAAATACCTAATGGTTTGTGTGAGCTATTTCTAGCCTACCCTAAACAACTATGTATATGTCTTAAGGCCAATATGTATATCATATGTTGTATAATATCTTTCTTCCATGTGTTATGTGACTTGTGACTGTGTTATCTAATGTAACCTGCTATGTAATAGTGTGATCTTGTCACTCTAACCCTAACCCTAGTTTTAAAATAGAATAAAAGAAAATAAATCAAAAAGAAAATAAAATAAAAAAATAAAAATAGAAAAACATTAAGTCTACTTCCTTTGTTCTTAACACCTCACATAAATAGATCTCTAAATTTTTTTCAGTTTAAATTTTTGTTTTCTTGCAAACTTCAAACTTATAACTAATTCTGTCACTCTCTTCTATATGTCAATTCTTTTAAGCCCAATCTTCACTGTCATTCTTCTTAATATTTAGATTATAGTAGAATGTATTTTCTATTACTCTACTGAGCATTACAAACCTATTATAGTTACTAAAGCCTAGTCAAGAACCATCAGACTCTCCTCTTTTTTTAAATTACAGTTATTGTTCTAATAACCAAACCCTTCATAATTATAGAAATTTCTTCCTTGATCTACATCTATGGTATATAGGTTTTATCTAGGTGCAAATACTACCTATTGTTATCATGGGTTCAGAATGACCATGTTGTGGCAACTACTTATTACAAAGAATAAATGATCTCACTAACAAGTAAACCTCAAAGGGGAAGTATAATGTAGGAATTCACAAAAGAACTCAACAAGGAGTCTCTGCTAAATTAGAGTCCTATATATACAAAACATGCTTGGTCCGTGCTACCAATATTTAACCCTACCCTAATGTCCATACTTCATCCTCATTCCTGCCTCATGTTCTACTCAAGGCCACCATGTGTATTCCATGTGCCCTGACATCATCTTTTAAACCCTTCCATCATGTTCTAGGCTTGTGATGTCACACCATGTGACATGTTATGTGACTTCCTTGTCATGTGCCTTCTTCATTGTCTTTCCAGGAAAATAAAATAAAGAAAAAGAAAAGTAAAATCAGAAAAAATAAAAGAAAAAAAAATTGTTAGTGTTCAATATCCTATAACAGACCATATCTATTCTTTCAACTTCCTCTATTGAAGCTGGTCCTACTGATGTCTACTAAAACTTCTGTCTTTTAAGCTAAACTTGAGGCTAAAGTAGTTGTTATCTTTGTACTCCTTCAGTATTTGCTAACATGTTTGTTCTTAGTGCTAAATTTCCCATCTTTCTTCTTTTTCTCAATCTTTCTTTCTCCTTTCTACTCTTTCTTTAGTATATATCTAAATTTACTGCTCTTTTATACTACTGCTCAATATTTCTTGGTGGATATTCCACCTCCATTAGTTTTTATCTGATGACACTATTCATACCTCTCTTAAACTTCTTAATGTAACAACCTTAAGCTTGAGCTCAGGTTGCAACTAAGGCAAAGACTAGAGAAAGGATAAGGGAAGATGTAATTGGTAAAGTGTAAGGATACAGGAGTGTATCTACGCTATATATATGTAACTAGAGAGTATCTATGAAGAGTCCATGAGGCACTGTATATGAGGATGTATCGAGGAGAAAATGAGGACTAGGTTAGGATATCATGCCTACTACATGAGGCGCTGACTGAGACTACTTCGGCGCAGCCGATTGTTGTCGTCATACCCTTTGCCTATGCCTATGTTGACTCCAGGCGGCATTAATCGTAATACTTAATTAATAGTCTTTCTTCATATTCACTTTTTTTGCTACTCTGCTAAACTCTTATACAAACTTTCTTATTTCACTTGACCCTCTGCTTGTTAGAATCAAAGATAGTAGACTCAATTCTTTTTTGTTTCTCTTCTCTTATTTTCTATTTTAACTTTTTCTTTTTTTCTATCTTAAACTTAGTAAAAAAGGAAATAATATGATATTATACATGATTGTCACACATGTCACAGTCACAGTCACAACATCATGTGACATATTAGAAGGGTGATGTTATACATTATATAAAATAATAACTTTTATTTATATAACTTATAATATTTAGGATAGATTAGATATAAAGTATATACAGACCATGTACTAGAGATATATACTTGAGTCTAAGTCAAATATCTCTATCTTATACTCATATCTTTGATAATTATCATATTTCTGTTATAGTAACT
>Ga0157364_1009071_pt1 | contig 10306 bp, 5 predicted proteins | sample AttsexASBM2_FD_111476 | JGI IMG/M metagenome (GOLD analysis project Ga0157364, IMG submission 111476) | Fungus gardens microbial communities from leaf cutter ant in Ribeirão Preto, State of São Paulo, Brazil - Atta sexdens ASBM2 | ecosystem: Host-associated > Fungi > Mycelium > Unclassified ... | reverse complement strand
TCATCAAGAGCGAGACAATCGAATAGTGCAGCCAACCGGTGAACAGCTGTCGCTTCGGTGGGCTCTAACCGTACACGTTACACGTTGCTACTGCAATTTCACAAAAAAAAGGCAAAAGACATTGTAGAAAATCAATTGCATAAATAGTATTGTTATTATACATTTAAAATATAAATAAAAATTCATTTCTAATGAGTTATTTATAAAATAAATACAAAACATAGGAGACATCCGTTATAATGCAATAAAAAATATGGAGGAAATATAAAATAAATATGGATTAAAATATTTATTTAGTTAATTTTTAAAAATAGCAACGTATTAAATAATAATAGAAACGTATAACGAAAGTCGTGAAAAATAATATAGTTGTATGAAAGATTAAAAACTCACTCATTTTACCTTTCAATCTTTTATAATTTATTTTCCGGTATGCTTCATACGTCGAGCATTATATATCTCAACGAGCTCGATCCTCCTCGCATCGCATCACATCATATCAGAACGCTACCATCACATGCCGACATCCTCCCTACGTGTTCCTATATTGCCTGCTACGTTTCATAAATAACTCTCATATTGCAAAAAGTACAATTTCAATATTAGAACCGATGGGCATGCCAATATTGCTCGTTGTATGATAGATAGACGAGCTATATTGTCTTTATAAAAAGCTAGTCGTTTCTTTGAAAAATATGTACTGAATATAGCTTTAAGGAATATTTATTCGAAATAGAGTGAATATCGAGCTGTATTCGTTTACGTGTATATAAGTTAAGGTTTTATTGTAAGATTTTTACATGTGTATTTTCACATGTGTGTTAAAATAAGTTTTATTTGCACACGTTTTGTGATAAAACAAAAAGTTTTCATTTATCTTTTAAAAGTATCACTGTTGTAGACACATTGCTCTCTTAGATTTGAAATATACTTGCTATTTTGTTGTACAGTAAAATTCAATATATTTTTAATTTTAATTGTAAGAGAAGAAATATTTCTATAATGTAAATAATTATTTAGATAAATTTAGTAAAAAAGTTTAGTACTCAAATAATTTGAAAATATAAGAAATATAAGAAAGAAGATCAGAAAGTCCTACATTCTATATATATCTATATGGGTATCTTCTAATCAATGCAACCAACATTTATTCGAAAAATCTTACAGTTAATAGGATAAATAATACTAATTTATACTAAACAGAAAAATTTAAATTTATAAAATTTGAATAAACTGCCGAACGATTTGCTAAATCTAACGTTAGTAAGGTAGTTTACTGCACAGAGAAGTTTCGTTTACCGACACGAGAAACGTTGTCTTAAAGTACATTTATGGACGATAGATGGAACCGAGGAAAATATTTTTTCACAGCTATTTTTCTAAGAGATATATAATGCGAGAGCATTATTTCAATTATAATTATACGTATAATGTTAAATTGTGCTAATTGTACTAAATTATTATGTAATTGTATTATTCATGTATAAATTTGGATCTATAGATAAACCTAAATCTCACATTTTCTCTAACCATTTAATTTATTCATGTAATTAATCTGCAAATGCAAATTAATTAGCTTTTGATAATCCGCTGATTATTTATACGAAACCAATTAATCGATGCATTATCCCAGAATTACAACTCTAAATGCATGAATTTAGATATATATATATATAGATATATACATATTTTAAATAATATTGGACTTAAATATAAAATTTCCATCGAGTATATTAGTAAAAAATTTTATTTATTTTTTAGTATGTGCAATTGTTTGTGCAATTGTAGCTATAATTTAACATTACAATTTAGGAATAAAATATTATAATATTAAACTTGAAATTATTTAATTTAAAGTTCTATTTAAAGTTTTTTTTATTTATAAGTTAAAGTTCTTTTTAATTTATTTATCCTTAATTTATTTTTTATTTAAATTAATTTTTTATTTTAATTCCTCTTTTTTACGTGAATAGAATAATCAAAAAATTTTAATATATTGGTAAAACATTTAACCTTTTTAATTATTAAAGAATGTATCTTATTACATTATTTAATAATTAAAAATTTTATAATTAATATACAATTAAAAGTGTTTTTATTAATGCATATTTTATTGCAATCATACATTTAGCGATATTTTTACACTAATAGGGAAAAACCACAGCTTTAGGGTTGATATCTCCTTAACACGATTATCAGCGAAGGCGTAGACATAGCCAGTCAAAAGTAGCAAGCAGAGACGGGAGGGTTGTCACCCTTGTCTCTCTCTGAACAGCGTGAGATGCCAGCCATCTTGAATGATATATGGCGCCGGTTACGAGGTCGACTGAGCGGCGATCACTCAACGCTAAGCTCCGCGGCTTTTGGGGACATACGTCGTCGAGCCTCCCGTTCTGTCCATTCCCTTTTGGCTTTCTATCCCCGTTGCGATTTACACTAATTATTATTAGAGATACAAACTTTTCTCTTTTATGATAGTATATGCTTAAGTGTAATAACAAATTGTTTAAATTATTCCCTAATTTAAAATAAATTTTTCTTTAAATTAAGACAATTCTTTAATTAGCAACTAAAAATAGTTTTCATAAAATTTTGTAGTTAAAAAAATAACTAGGAGAAAATAACTTATTTAAATATTATAATTAATTTCCTTTTATATGTAACTCTCTAATTATATTATACATATTATATGTATATACCTTATTTCAATAAACTAATATCTTATTTTAATAACTGATACATATAATACAAAACAAATGTAAATAAATTACTAAATTTTTAATTAAATTATAATATGTAATAAAACGAATAAGTAATTTGAAAATCTATTATTCATTCTTTGAACTGAAAAAGCTCTCTATCAATCTTAATCGCTTATAAAAAAAGTACTACTATTTTAATATCTTTATTAAAGAAAAACCAATTATTTCTAAATTAATAAAAGTTAAATTCTGTATGTGTACACACACACACACACACACACACACACGCGCGCGCGCGCACACACACGCACGCACGCACGCACGCACGCACGCACCCACGCACGCACGCACGCACACATACATACACGCACACGCGCGCACACACACACACACACACACACACACACACACACCCACACACACACACAAGATGTATCCGAAATAACGGCCACTAATCATATAGTGTTATTCTTAATAAAAAAACTGACAATGAGTCAAAAAGTCTTCTAACGTTTCGCAATTTTCGAAATATTTTTTTTGTTGTTCATTAAGTTGCTCAATGAACAAAAATGTCTAAAATTGATGTGTAAGACAACTTTAAGATATTTTTAAGAATTTTTTAAAAACATCTTCAAAATATTTCACAAAAAACACTGAAAAATATCTTAAAATTGTCTTATACATCGATTTTATTCATTTATTTGACAATCTTTAGAAATTAATATCTCGTTAACTATTGCGAAAATTACAAAGTAATAAAAGACTTGTCAATTCAATTTTTTTTATCAGAAATAGCACTGTATGATTAGTGAGCGTTATTTCAGATACATCCCGTATATAAATGTGTATGTATATAGTGTTTGATAATATATTTATAATGTTACATAAGAGAATTAAATAAATAATAATTTTCAATAATATAAGCTTCAATAATATAATATACAATTAAATTTATAGAATAAAAATCTAATTATTAACTAAAATAATTCTAATTCATTAATTGAAATTTAAACAATTTTTGACATTTTCAAAATTATTACAAGCATCGGTGTGTCCGGGACGAAAAACGATCACTGTTTCCATATGACGGGCCGTCAATGACAGTGATCCGTAATCAATAACCGCATCAAGCTTACACACATTGTTCCACACGTTCCTCTTAAATCCCGAGCTATTCCGCGCTTCCTCCTTTTACCGTTATAACCCCCTATCTGCGCATTTAATATGCAATACCCCATTTACCCCATTGAATACCCCACTGAATCCACTCGAGGGAGTCTTGCGACCCACATTTCAACCCATTCCACTTATCAACTTTTGCGTAAAATTCTTAATCCAGAGAACTAAAGAGCATAAGATATATGTATATGTATATGTTTAGAGTCAGTTTAGGATGTAATTTAAATATATTTTTTATAATTTTCAAAGAAATCTAAAGTTATAAATATAAAAAAAAACTTGCTTATAAAAAAAATCTTGCAAAGCAGTCTAATAGTAATCATTATAGTAGAGCGAACATTCCATTGGTTACGAACAGATAAAGAAGAAAATGATAGTGAAACGAATTATACAAACCATTGCAATTAATTAGTCTTAATACAAATTATGCCAAGAATTGCAATTATAAGCGATCGTTGGTCGACGCTTCAATGGATCTGGAGGAAAGGAGAAATCTCTAAGAAAAGAGCAAGAGAAAGAGCAGGTCATGGGAAATGCTGGAAGCAGTTTGCGAGTAACGCAGAAAGAGAGAGAAAGAGAGAGAGAGAGAGAGAGAGAGAGAGAGGAGTGAGAGTAAACGGGGCGGCGGGAGAGAACGAAGGCGGGAAAGCGAACGAAGGATGAGTCCGGTTGCCGTTGGCGCGGAAGAAAAGAGAGTCACGAGATGCTGGGTAGGTTTGTGGGACCCGCAGGAGAGTTGCGGGGCCGAATTGCGGTAGAAGCTGGGATGAGGAGCCGGTGGACAAAGCGAGGGTAGTGGAAAGGAGAACGTGGGGGTGCAATTGGGGTGGTGGTGGTGGTGGTTTGTGCCGGAACGGAAAAGGGAAGTCGGGCGGGTAGTTGGAACACCGGAGGATCGGAAAAGAGAGAGAAAGAGGGCTTGAGGGTGAAGGGAGAGGTAGAGGGAAGCCGGCACGCGGATCCTCCCGAAGCACCGCACAATCCCGGGGGCCGCTTTAAATGAGTCAGCGTTTTTATGCCCCGCGATGTTGTCAAAGTGCAAACAGCGCCCGATAATATATCATCCGTTACGCAAGCAACTCCCCGCGCTACCCTTGTACATACACTTGCAACACGTCTGAAGGAAAGCATGCCGTAGGCATTATGATGGGTGTCCCCGTTGACCACATATCTTCTAACGGGCAGTAAGGTCTGTATAACTTGTAATATTATCATCATGATGATAATTGTTCCAAAATTTTAAGATTCTTGATTGATACATGTGAACAATGTCATGGAGTTTTCTCAAATTAGATATATAAAACGTTACAAAATTATATACTTATGAATATTATACATTGGAATTTATATAATAACAGTGATAAAAAATTTTGAATATCGCATCGACGATGTACACAACAACCATAGCAAGTTCGTTCCATTAAAATACAACACAAGTTGGTATGAAGAGAGACGGGAAGATACTGATTTTATATTCAGCAAAGTTTTATTATAAGATTGCTAACTTTTTACTTAAATCGGGGACACCAAATAGATAACAGAAAAAAATAGCAAAAAGAAAATGATACAATAGACTGAAAAAAATAGTACAAAATAATAAGCAGTATAATATTTCAAATATAAAAATTAAAGAAACTGTAAAAATTTAATGAAATTTCATTTCTGAGAATATCTTAAATTAAAAAAAAAACTATTAAAAAATATATAAAAAAGAATACGTAAAAGTGTATAAAAGATATATAAGAAATTTAATTAAAGTAAACTTGAAAGAAATAACAATAATTGGATAAGAGAAAAGAGAAGAAGTGATGGGCAAAAGAGAAATGATGGAAAGATCTACATTTTGGTGAGGGTGGCTATGACGAGAGACGTCAACCAAGTTGATAGGGTTGCTTTTCCCATCAAAGTATGGTATGGGAAGAGGTATTCAACTCCGAAAGTCAAAATAACTTCGTAAACTTTAACCTCCAGAGTATAAAAGTGCTATGCCTTTTCTATCTGCTCGCGCGAATCTCGGCATCCGCCTTGAAGTTGACAGCTCTTCGGAGTCTGGCCGAGGTACTGCCGATAAAAACACGTCATATCCACCGGTGGTTCTTGCGCGAAACCAAGTCCCCAATCCCCGGTAAAAACGATTTTCGACTCATTTTGTTGAATACCGCCGTCTTCTTCGGTGTCCGCGACCACGATATCTCAATATGATCGAGATCACTTTTCGCATAAATGTATTAGTTATTGAGATCGACGTGTATTTGAAAATAAATAATTAGGGCATGCAAACAAAAAATCTGATAATTAAATTTATTATTTTTTTTTAAATTCTCAAAAATATTTATCTTATATATTATATATAAGATAAATATTTTTGAAAACTTGAAAACTAAAAAAATACTAGTATCCTTTAAAAAAATATTTTAATGTATAATAATTGTAGAATTCATATATATATTTTATATATATATGTATATATAAATTCTTTAATTATTAAATATTAAATATATAACAACATATATTACATGTTATGTTGCAATTTAACATGTCAAAGAATTGTGCAAGATATATTCAGAGGGCACAAAAGTGCGCGAAAATAGAATGTTCCCATGCCCGATGTGCGTTCTTGAGAAAAGATTCCTTCTGAGGAAAGACATAATGTGGCCTCTTCAAGGATATACCATCCCGCGACGCCATTCGTCGTGTAACATATGCTTTTATCTAAATTAAACAGTGTCGGCGCGATTTTCATTTCCTGCCCTGAAGCCGCTGATGTTATCCGCAGGATAGCGCGTCGCGAGAGCGTTGCTAAGGGTCGGGAAAGGTTTACCCTCCTACTTCAACCGAGTCCCCCTTCCCAACCCACTGTCCCCTCATCATCCTTCCTGTCCTCCATCGCCTTACTCACCCGTCTCTGTATACGTATGCACGTTGTCTACTATCTCCCCATATTCTAACCAAGCCCTTCATACCCGCTTCTCCTTCTTCCTGATGTCAACTCGCTCGTTCTTGCGGTTGAAATATCTTGCTCCGTTCACCATCTCTGTTGTTCTCTATATCAGTGCGCATCCCGACATCTTGAAGATTATAGTCGCATGCATGATGTGACAATTATTCATTAATGTATGTAAATTTGAAAAATATAAGGAAAACTACATGTAGGCAATGACTACTAAAATATAATATTAAGTATTAAGTATATCTGCATTAATATATATAATATATATCTGTATGCAATAATATACTAGACTGTTATGTTAAATGTTATACTATTATGTTATGCTATTATGTTAAATTTATTTCTAAAGGAATATTAAGAAACAAGTCTCTTCGCATGTATCAATTGTATTCGCATGTATTCAATTGTATCTTTATATCTTGTTTATTTGGATATTTTATAAGTTCTCAACTATTCATAAGTTACAGCACGGATATCAAAGCATGAGACAATTTTCGGAGGTGAAACGAAGAAGGTGCGGACGTGTGATCCCATCCAAAAAGTTTGCAATCAACATTGCAAGAAAAGAATGAAAGAAGCAACGAGAGGATGCTCTCTTTTTTTTCTCCTATGGTATTACTCACTCCTACAACTCACTCCCATCCTTCTCTTACAGCCGTTGGTCGTCTTTTTCTATCGCGGCGATCTTTGTCTACGGAACAAGCAGGCGTAGAAAAAGAGGACGTTCAGACGACGCAGAGGAAGCTTCGGTGAGGGGTAGATGTGGCCGAGAGTCGGAGGATGTTCGTCCTTGGGGTGGGCAAGGAAGGTTGGAAAACCGGTGGCGCGGATCTGCAGACAGCTCTCCGGCGCGGATAGCGAATGGCTGATTCTGTGAAGAGAGAAAAGGAAAAGAAAAGGAAAGCGAGAAAAGGAGAGGAGCGCAGAGAAAAGAGACGCGAAACGGACAAAAAGACAATATAAAATCTCGCGGTAGTGAAAGGGAAGGAGAAATACCGGAGAAGAGTCCAGGGATAGATGGACAGGATGACGCTGATCAATCTCCCAGTTTCGTATCTCGAAGTCTGAACCCCAAACCGATCCGCGTTTTTCCTTCTCTTCGCCAACGCTATTTCATAACATAAGTTCGAAAGAAAAATCTGTCTATGAAGTCAAAAATTATCGCACATCGATATATGGATGTATTATTTGAAAATCCTCTATGATATAAAATACGTATATCCTGAGGATACAAATACATAAACAAACCAACAAATTATTTAAGTTATGATTCTTTGATTATTCGATATCATTATTCAGGAATACGAAATTTTCAACAATTTTGACTCAGGTAAAGAGATAATCCATTCATATTTTTTCACAAGTCAAACTTTTGCAATTAAGATCTCAGTGTTAACAAGAATAACTTGTTTAATTTATGAACTATTTACTGTTAAAAGCGAAAACTTTGTATAATAAATTCATATACTGAATGGAACTATACTCCATCTATTTTAATCCGATTTTCGTCACTGATTAATCTTCAGTCATAAATCCCAATAGGACCGTTTAATCGAAATATCACGCCTTTACTGTTTGGGCTTTTGAAACGCTCAGCAGGTGTAGCGGCTTCCTTGTGGGTAGATGAGTTTCCCGCTGGGCGACCCTTGACAGGACTTTCCTGTCAGCGTTGCTGATTCTCATATATTTTCGAATATTCGATTAAGTAATTAATAACAAGTAATTTTTTTCGAATTATACAATTATAATATAGAATACAACATAGAACACGTACATTAAATAATATTATTAATCTAAAATAAATATTTAATTGTTATTTACACGATTATTTAATAATAAATAATTTTCCATTCTTACTAAAGTAAGACAACAAAAATAAAAAAAAAACAGATAAATTCTCAAAAATATTTTAATATTCTCCTAGTCGACATCAACTATTAATAACATAACATCTATGTTATAATTTTGCATTCAGCAATATTAAATTTGATATAATACATGGGATTATATAACAGTCACATTGTTAAGTGCGAAATTATAACATAGATGTTATGTTATATTTAGTTGGTGTCGACTGAGTTGTTGGCAATAAATCTGCTTTCAAAGATAATTATAGCAAGATTTCTTCATTAGCAGCCTCTATTTTATCTCAATTAAAAAGGATTAATAAATTTTATTTTAAAGAAAAAACTTATTACTACGTATTATCTTTTAATTAGAGATGTCTTCACAAATTACTGAAACATACATCATTATAAGAGTAATGATTACATGAATGATGTCCTTTTATCAACTGTCTTCTTTCATCTCAAATAAATTGCATAGTTTAAAGTTTTAAAATAATTGCCTTCTTCGTTCTTTAATTGCTATAAAAAACTAATCTTTAGTTAATATAACCTTTTTATTAAAAATATTAAATATATTTTTCTATAAATTAGTTCATCCACTTTGCAACAATTACGAACTTTCTATTCTAGTGAAAAAAAAGAAAAAGAGAAAACATCAGAATGGCCTATACTAATGTACAATTAACAACGTTGGAATGATATTCTGCACTAAACATTATTGCAGTTAGCAAAATTCAACATATATATTCAAATATTGAATATGATTTAATGATTTAACTTGATTTTAATTAAGAAGCAGACAAAAATATGATTCCGAGGTTAAATAAAATATAAAAAAAAGATGTGGTTAATTTGTTTGATTTTAAACAAATCAAACAAATTGACCATTTCCGAAAACATGCAACAATCCAGCAACGCGCGACAGCTTTGGAGATGTCTGTTGAAGTGAATACCCAACATCGCTTTGCTGGTTTGAATAAAATTCGGAAATATTTAAACAATTTATATTCTAGCAGCACAAAACAATAATCAAAACAAAATGATTTTTCAGAACTATAGATACATATAAAATATAGAATAAGATACAGAATTTTACAGAGTTACAATAAAATGTATATTTAAAATTTTTTTCTATTGATAATTTTTTGCATCATATTTATTATTTAAAACAACAAATTCCGACAAAACTTTTTTATATTTATAATATCATGATCGAAATATGTATGTAATACAATTATTACAATATATGTTTATATAAATAGATATAGAAAATTATACATAGGAATATAATAAATTATTAGATAAAAATTTATTCATTATATAAATACATAATGAATAGATCTTCCTAATATATTTGTATTTTGAGAAGGGTGAGACGCGCAGGAGGATGATACGAGAACGAAGTGTGGAATAACGCGGGGGAGGTGGCCCTCTCGGCATAAGGGTGGTCGCAAACAGAATGGAGGGGCGCTCTCTCACAGTGGAAGGAAGCAAGGGTATGGGGTTGGGTTTCAACCATGATTTCCATTCGCCAGCCATCCATCTTGTTTGAGACTGGAAACTGACAGATAGACGCGGATCCGAGTGCTGGTGACGTGGCAAGTCTTGCATGTTGTGTGTGTGTGTGT
>Ga0157364_1009070_pt1 | contig 10306 bp, 3 predicted proteins | sample AttsexASBM2_FD_111476 | JGI IMG/M metagenome (GOLD analysis project Ga0157364, IMG submission 111476) | Fungus gardens microbial communities from leaf cutter ant in Ribeirão Preto, State of São Paulo, Brazil - Atta sexdens ASBM2 | ecosystem: Host-associated > Fungi > Mycelium > Unclassified ... | reverse complement strand
GTGTGTGTGTGTGTGTGTGTGTGTGTGTGTGTGTGTGTGTGTGTGTGTGTGTAATTATATGTGAACAAACTATTTTATAATTACAATAAAATTGTTCATTCAACTATGTATATTAATTTATATAAAATTTGTATAGTTATTATTCTTTTATAGTTGTTACCACTATTATACTCTTTTCCTCTAAATGTAATTATACACAAATATTTATTAAATCGTAAGACTTCCATTTTCGACTATTCATTAATGATTTCGTAACCGGGCCATTGGCTTAAGTACTGAGACGTTAAGTACTGTCGAAAGATCTTGAAAAGGCGTATATTTGTGCAACGGTGTATAAGTTAATGTCGACTCAGGACAATGGTGAAAGTGGTTCATTGTTGCCTCTCGAATCCTTCGTTTCCCTATTAATATTATCGTTAAGGGGCGCGTAGGAGGACACACCATTATTCACGAAATTGCTTTCAACTTATTCGGGGAAAAGATATTGTTATATTCACGAAGTTCGCGAAGAGACTAATTTATTTAACGTTCTCGCTTAAGAGTTGCATAAGCGCTATATATGGAACTGAGGACCACATTTACAGTCTATTATTACTTGATTCTCAAATAAAACATTACGGAGTAGTATTTTATAAATCATTTTCCCGCTCTTCTTACAGTTGAACATTTAAATTATTAAGTAATAAATTTTATTAAAATTATTTATACTTCCCTATTATTAATTATAATATTCATTATAATAATATTGTATTAATATTAATTGTATTATGTTAATGATTATATTAATGTTATTATGTATTTTTATTATGTATGTTATTATAATATTTGATTATTAATTACATTAATTATTAATACATTCCATGCCGAACCAATTTTGAATGATTTGATCATCATATTACCGCGTAGGTCATCAGTGATCCACGATATTTTTGTTTGTATTTGTTAACTAACATATTTCATAATGTTAAAAAATTACAAAAATTATTATTATAAGAAAAAAGAAGCTGTAACCAATATTGCATCATATATTATATAATTATATATTCACATGTAATATAAAATTATTTTATAACTTTTCTTTTTATGATCAAATTAAATGTCCTAAATGAAAAGTTCAGCGTGAGTCACCGATATCCACGGAATATATTAATTATTTTTTAAGTCATCTCCGAAACATATTTTAATGATAGTAATTTTTCCTTATTTGATATTTTAATTGAGATTTAAAAATTATTAATTCATATACGATTGTGTTTCAGTTGAATTGCGAATATAACGTTATCAAATAGATTTATAAATATATGACGAATATCAAATAGACTCTCAAGATCTCTTTATCAAATTGTAATAAGTCTGCAGTTTTAGTTCAGTTCTTTAGAAGTATTTATGACCATAAGTACGGGCCTAAAAATTGCGACATTAGAAAAATATTTCATCTCCACTAATTTGCAGCGTATCATTAATTTCTAATCGCAGTTTCCAATCGATCATTTAGTCATCATCTGGTTGCTGAGTATACGAGGATACGTAATTGCGCATTATACTTCGAGAAGCGAATTAATATTACGGCGCAGTAACAAAGTGAGGCGCAATTTCCAATTGTCATCGTAAGTCTTGTTTTCTGCGCTGTTTTTGTATGTCTAAACAAGTTCCTCAAATTCATTACATTATAAGAAAAATTATTGATAATTTTTTAATAAATATAATTAATGTAATAAATGTATCGCTTGTATATATTTCTTTATCCTATTGTAATTAATTTTTAAATAATTAATTTTAAATAATTAAGTAATTAATTTTTAATGGAGATTTGTATCGAAGAAGGATGATTTCGCAAGATGTTTTTCTACGAATAACTCTTGACAAGCATCTGGACAAAAGTTCGCGAGGCGTTACCGATTTTATGGTTCACAGGCACAGAAACGTCTAAAGAAGCTGAGAACCGCTCGTGTGGGTGGTTCTCATGCGATCCTCAATCTTCTTCTTTCGCTTCTGGTCGTTCGCCAACGATCCCATTTTTTCTCGCCTTCTTCCCGATTCTCGCAGACTCATATCTCCAGTATCGTCTTTCAATTTCACTGTAGATTCTCTCCGAAGCTCGAGGAAAGAGATCAATTTCATTGATCTCTTTCCTCGAGCTTCGGAGAGAATTATAAGTATTTACAGATTACAGGCATAAAATGAAGATACGAGTTTATAATACTTTTTTTTTGTATAATACTCTATAATATATTTTATATTTTTTCAATTTATTTAATATTAATATTTTTATTTTTAGAAAATGTGTAAATGTATAAAAAATATAAATTCATTTTAAAACCGAAAAGCAAGGATTAAATAAAATAAATTTTTTATTTGTATATGTTTTATCTTTTATTTATTATTGTTATTACAACTTTTAATAAATAGATTTGCTAATGAAAATCTCCCAATCATTTCTTGGCGTTAGCTTTTCGAAGAATCGTATAACATTCGATGGCGTTAATGTCTGGCCCGTGCAAGATCACGAATTGCATAATGTTGTGTCATTAGACTTTCCTCGAAAAGCAACGCGTCTATAATAAATCCCTAGCTGTTGACACTGTGGAACCGTGTAGCAAGACTTATTCATCAGTTTATTTTTAAGCAGTTCTCTCTGTATACTCGTACGAATTACGTAAGAAGCACGTTTGGAGGGTGAAATCGCCCTATGATAGGATGTTTTTTGCATGTAGATGTGCAAATATTCAAAAATAATAACGAATCTGAGCGATCTTTATGCTATTTGTGTTTTTTACTTTTATTTTAAAAGATGCAATGCTGCTTAAGTTAATTTTGTTTTTAAAATATAAATTTTATTTTAATTTAAAAATATTCAAAATATGAGTAGAAATACTCGTATATTTTCTTAAAAAATACAAAATGTCATGGCTTATTTTGAGTTATAATTAAATTAACTTTAAATTAATATAATCAACATTTGTTGATTATATTAACATTTGATTTGTTGATTATATTAATATAATTAACATTTGTTGATTATATTAATTTAAAGTTAATTTAATTATAACTCGAAATAAATTATGACATTTTGTAATTTTTAAAAAATATTCTCTAAAACTTTTGAAGTGAAGAATTTTACTCTGTAGAGTGAAATCTCTCTCTTAAAGATTGAAAATTCAGCCACTCTTTTTCAAGACTGGTTCAATTTTTATTCTTTATGAAATTCCATTCCAAAGAATTTAGAGTATAATTTTATTCTCATTATCTACTAGCAAACAGAGCACGAATGCTACTTTCTATTTGATCTTGTCCTACCGATTTAATGTTTGGATCAAGCTAATAATGAAGTTGAATTGCAATTACCAATATGCAAAAATCTGCATACATTCCTAGAAGGCCTTTCATTTAGCTATTTGGCTATTACTGTGATCACCGGATTTCATGTTTAACGGTAATATAAGCGCAAGGCCAACCGAGAAGGGTCAACCTTGTCATCGTCGGATAACCAATTACATCCTCTGGAAATAGCGCCGATACAGGATCACGTGTGGCTATTAATAATATCGCACGAGACTCGCATCGCTATTCGATATCAACTCTGCGTGCGTAAACAACGTATCGTTACACTTTCTATAAATAATTAGAATTAATCCTAAACATTATCAATGTGACGTATAAATATTATACGATGTTTAAATTATTAATAATCTATATGTTAAATATATGATATCGTTAATATATGATAAAATATGTAATTGCGATTGTATCTTTATCGGTAAAGAGTTCTAAGTTTGTTGCAGTAAAAGTTAATTAATGGAATTAAACAATTTAATTCAAGAAATGTATTAAATTTGATTCAAATTTAATTTATTACTTATTAAGTTATAATGTCCGTAATATAAGTCTCTGTTTATTTTGAAGTTTTATTACTCAGCCATTCTTAAAGCAAAAGTTTATTGAGCAATTTAAGCACACAAATGGATTAATTTATATTTTGACACATTTTGAAAGTTAGAAATAACAAAATATTTAATTCAGAGGATTGGATTGTTCCTTTGATATGTAAGATGTGTAAGCTTCTCATTTTGACGATGAAGCTTTAATCGGGTCAATCTCATCGATAATTCAGAAAAGCTAAAAAAATTTAAGTTAAGCATCAAAAAAAAGGAGAGCTTTAAAGTGTGTTGACCTCACACCATCATGGTGCCCTCATTAAGCAGTTTCACCCCTACCGTCAGCCTTTTTTCACAATGCCCGGTGTAACCCTTATTTGAGAGACAGCTGGTCGCGTGCTGACCCCCATGGCGGTGCATACTAAGATCTGCCCATGCTTGGGCTTCGATATCTATAGGGTGTCGGGAAAATCGATACTATAACTACAAACCAGAAAGCTGCTAATCGATACATCTATTGTTGCACAAAGATTCCTTCCAAGGCTTTGTTAAGCTGTAACAAATAGTAATATTTTTTACTTTCTATATATATATATATATATATATATATATATATATCACAATTTTTTTTATTTTTTTACTTTAATTACAACTGGAGCTCCTCGAATGCATCTGATATTCGAGCGATTTTTGCTGCAAACTTATGAAAACGGAATGGCACAAGCTAATAAACGCTAGTATGCGAGAGAAAAATAATCACGATAATTATAGATCTTCCTACGCGATCGGTCTACTTGTAGTAAAGTGAAGGCCATCGTTTGATATACCGAAAGAGAGAGGGGGGGGAGAGAGAGAGAGAGAGAGAGAGAGAGAGAGAGAGCTGCAAAAGAGCAGCTAAAGACCCGGTACATTTTCTCCTTCTCTCCACCTCCCGCATCGAAACCTGCAACAAAGGATTCGGGTCGAGACAGGGATCCCAATATGCTATCAGCATCATTAATATATGTACATCAATTTCGGACCCGACGCCCACGTGTGAGAAGCGTGGTTAAGAATTTCAATGCGCGCCGTATATCCTCGATCCTTCCTTTCCTGCGATCTCTATATAAATGCTTGGTGATTAATCTTACTTTCTCGGCGAATTAGAAAAATAGTTAAAGGCATTTCTCCAAATCTTTTGTTAATTTCAGCATGTTTCCTCCTTTGAATTTGATCACAAGTTTTATTTTCAATTTTGGATTCAGCAAAAAATTGAAAAAAATTCGTGAAGTTTAAATAGATATATAGGGTTCGATTATTCTTAAGTATAAGTATACTAGATCTTTATTTGTAAAGATTTTTTTTATCTGAGCAATACAATAAAATTATTCATTAAACGGAATATTTTGTCGCCTCTATTTAATCAATATTTAATTATGTGTCTAAGTAAGTTAGAAATCGAAACGAATAAAATTAAATCCAGGAGTTTTTAAACTATTTCTCAATCTCTATTTCTCGTGTAGAATAAAATGAAGATACTCGACGTTTCTCTGGGGTTCTCATTCATTTTTTTATGGGACAATCGTGAATACAAAATTAAGAGATCGTACATACGCAAATTTGAAACCGGTTATTCGACACGCTTCTCTCGCGACGGAATTAATAACAGAACAGAAGATAGAACGAAGGTCAATCGAGAGAGATCCGAGAAACGCGCGAAGAACCGGCAAGCGGGACAACTTTCCTATTCTTTCACAGATACAAAATGCAGAGGCCCAGCACGCACATTATTGAATAACGAGTCGCGGAGCACGTTTCGTGCAATAAAAAACGCTGTCACAACTCTGAAATAATAGTCGGTGCCGCGAGATCGAGCGCACGTACGGAATATCAAACATTCGCGATTTGTGAATTTCGTGTCTCTCTTTTTTTTCAACTAAAGCCTTCATTTTTTAGTGTTAAAATAATATAATTTATGAGTAATTAAACAAATAATTTATTCTAAACGTAAAATAAACAAATAAAATATATTATAAATGTGAATTTTACTAAAGAAATGTTTTCATAATTAAAAAATTTTGTTTACATCTTTGTAATAATTTTTTATATAATATTTATGTTACTTTCTAATATAATATATTTATCTGATCTTAAGTTGAAAATGTAATTTAACACGTTTGGAACACGTTAAATTTAATTAATTTAACACAAATTTTCTAATTGTGTGATATAGAAAACTGAAATTATTACTTTTTATATATAATAAGCAATTTTAAAGGAAAAATGTTCCCGATACAATGCAATTTATCTTATAAAAGTTTTTATTGTGAAAGTTTTTATATTACATTAATTGAGTCTTGTTAATCGCGCCGTATTTCCATTTGTCTGTCCTTATTGTCTTTTTTAATTTTCAGTCCACATCAAATTACTTTTCTGAGATTTATCTTGCAAAAATAAAATAAAATAAAATAAAATACAATATAATAAATGTAAAAATAATGTAATAAAATAAATATAATAAATATAATAAAATAAAATAAATATAAATAAATATTATTATAATAATGTAATAAAATAATATATGATAAAAGTAAGATTGCATTAGCAAAATTATTACAACTTATTATTAACTCATGTATTGAGATAAAGTACAAATAAACTTTTCACTTTTTACACGGGATTGAACTTTGCGTGAACCATGCGCGGTGCAGAAAGACGATAGAGTGCAAAACGATATACGAACCGTTCTGCCCTTTTTTTTATTCAGCAGGCATTTGTGAGCAGGAATAACGCGGCATCGCGCAGAATATTAACGAGCGCGTCAGTCGTTTCTGCATAGACCTCGACATCCAATTTATTCGCTCGCGTTTTTTATCTTTGCATATTTCGTGTAAATGTATTTTTTGACATCGTCAATATTAATATGGTATTTATTACATTTAATTTTAATATGCGCTTATTACTAATACGTGTTTTTTCCGTTTTTTTTTCTTTTTTTCGTATTATATATTTTTATATTTGTATACGCATGTTATTTTAAAGATAAAAATTTTAATATTGTAAGTACACGAAAAAATTATTATCTATTATTTTTATTAGAAATACAGATTTTAAAATAATTCTATTAGACTAATTATGAAAATAATTATGTAGAAAGCACGATAAGGATTGTTACAAAAATTTTTGACATTTTACATAACTATTTTATTAATTGAGCATCTTACGTAACTATTTTAATGGTCTAATGAAATTATTGCCAGATATATGTCTGTAGCTAAATTTTTAAATATTTTAACAAAATCATTTTTTTTTGATAAATTATATACGAACGTTTTCTTGTAATTTATTGCTGAGACAAAATGAGATGAAGTGCATCACGTAGTTACCTACAAGTTCTCTCACAGATTGTACACATACGTACACAAACATTTTATTCCGTCGACATGTGGAAAGCGTGTGTGTACAAAATATTAATCGTGGATTGCCGCCGCGGGCATCCTTGCGAGATACACGCGCGTTGCATACATTAAATCATTATAAAATCTATACTTTTACATATTTACTTATTTATTTCGAGAAAATATTATTTATCTTGACTAGTGTATCTGATAAATACGAAAAAAAAACTTAATTAATTAAACTACAAATTTTAATTATTCAAAGTTTCGACATTAAAAAAGTTTTTATTCATACATTTATTCAATATTATAGGGTTTTAAATGAATTCTAAGATAAATGGATAAAAAAAGTTGAATGTATGAGTTTAACATATTACAAATATTAATTTTATTGAAAGAATTAATTTTATTGAAAAAATTTATGATTTCACAATTTGTTTCCAAATTATGTCAGTGCAGTATTACATTTTGTTTGTGTTAATTTTTACATGTTTATGTAATGTTTATATTACTTTTTAACATATTTATTTTGTTTAATTTAATACAAAAATTCGAACAGAAATGTGTTAAATTTAGCATAATTTTTTTAATTATGCACAGAAAGAATGATTTTGTTCAAGTATCTAAAAATTTAGCTAGATACAGATCTGAAAATAATTTTGTTGGACCATTAAAATAATTATGTAAGACATTCAAATTGGTTGCTAGAACAAAAACTGTTTGTATTGCTCGTCATGCTTGAGATTTCTATATAATTATTTCTATATAATTATTTTGATGACCAGACAAAATTATTTTCAGATCTGTATCTAGTTAAATTTTTTAATATTTTAGCAAAATCGTTCTTTCTGTGTACACTGCGTGGAAAATATATTTTTACGTAATGTCGTCTTTCTTTGAAATAAGTGAACCGTTTCTTCACCGCAATTTTTTTTCGTGCGAGCCAAAATGTCAGAGAAGGGGCGCCGCACGAATTATCCAGTGGGGGGCCACGCTTCGCCGACTCGCCCCCCAAAGGTACTTTCCAGGTCCGTAACTGCCTAACAGCCACCCTTGTGATGTCTCGTCCTAGAACGGCATTAATAATTCGACATCGTTTTTCGGAGAGTCCGTGCCGTTCGTGTGATATTTTGGTAGAGTCGTAACGTCGGTTTATTGCGACTCGCACTAATAATTCTTTACTCCCTCTATCCCTCGTTTTCCCTCGATTCGGTCCGGTGATTTTATTTACCGTGAACTCTACGATGCATGTAGTTGTATCGCGTGCTCTCGTAAGTTTCGAAAATTACTTTTGTCTGATAGAAAATTTTTGAGAAAAAATTCCATCGAAAGTTTCATCAAAATTGCTTCAATGACTTTTAATAATTTCATATTATTTTATATTCGATTATATCTTTTTATATGTATATTTCAGTAATATTAATTCGCTGATGTTAAATGATTATTCTTTTATATATGAATAAAAAAATACTAGATTGATTTGGAATAATCAAAGTAATCGAATATCTATAAAATGATGTTAATTATATAATATAAAGCTTCTCTTAATACATTGAAAGTATGAATCCCGATTATTCGTTGACACGTTCCTGACATGGATGCATTTACAGAGAAACCCTCGCCCCGTACTTTACAGGAGCGATCAACGGGGGGTCTCTCGTATTGATTTTCGTCATCTTCCCCTCGATGGGGGCCATTCGCTGACTTCGATGAATTAGTCGTCCGAAAGAATTGCATTACGAGATTACGCGATTTGAGTGCCCGAATGTTCTATCGAATATATCTCGTATGTAAATGCGATGCTGCATATAAACGCGAATGGATCCGAAAAGCCCTCTACTAAGATGATTTGCATTGCAACGAACGGCTATCCCTTAAAAATTTAATATTGAAAGACATAATGATTAATTATATACTATTTTCAATGTATTATATATTATTTTCAATATTAAAATAGTGAATTTGAACAGTGCTTTTAATACTCAAAATAAGTATTGTAGTTAATCACTACCTTCCAGTATTAAATTTCTGGGATCTTTTAAAAAAATTACGATACCATAATTTTCGTATAATATACTTTAATAATAGAATTCTTTTCCTGTTTGATATCCTTTAATATCTGCAAACTTGAACCTTGAAAATTGGATTTAAATCTTATTTTGTTCAGAAATGTACCATGTTCGAAATTAAACTTTATCGAATAATCTAGAATTTATCTTTCAAGAGAGATATCTAATTTCTATTGGATGTCTCTTGAAAGATAAATTCTAGATTACTCGAGTCATGCTGTGTGCGTAAACATATCGAGTGTCCTAGGGGCGGTTTTGGAAAACTTCCAAACGCAACAGCCATCAAAATTATGTTAAGCAGCTCCGCCCTCTGGTACCACGAAAGATAAAGTTTTCCTGGTCATCACTTCGGATGTATACGCCAATTTTATAAGTGGTGATTGATGTACGTCTTGTATGAAGCCTATTCTACAAGCATAGTAGTAAGTGATTGTATAATAGTTGTAGAAATTGACCAATTACAGTAGAATATTTTCCTTATATTCGACTATGATTGATCGATTCTTACACTGAAAGAAAAATTAACTGCTGCAGCAAATTAGATAATAAAATATGACATAGCATTTTTAATTGGCAACAGCTAATTTTTGGTTGTAGTAGCCAATTTTTGATTGCGTTAGCTTATCCACAATGTCCGTATAGGATTTTGATAGGCTACGCAATCAATTAAAAATGCTATGTCATATTCAGTCAATTTTTTCTTTCAGTGTACGCGTTCAGTGTAGAATAGACTTAATAGTTTAAAAAATGACGGATATTTATCGTACTTAAATCGATTGTCATAATAAAAACGCCGAGAAGCTATTCGTTATCTGCATACAAGTAAAATAGCGATCTCGCGAATTGATCACGATAAAACCTATACGTGTCACCATAATTGTTTCCTGGTTCAGGTTCAGGTTCAGAGTCGAACGCGAGGCACGACACGCGAACCATATATATTGTCTTTTCTCGATGTAAACAAAACAAAATTATATGAGCCATG
>Ga0157364_1009069_pt1 | contig 10309 bp, 9 predicted proteins | sample AttsexASBM2_FD_111476 | JGI IMG/M metagenome (GOLD analysis project Ga0157364, IMG submission 111476) | Fungus gardens microbial communities from leaf cutter ant in Ribeirão Preto, State of São Paulo, Brazil - Atta sexdens ASBM2 | ecosystem: Host-associated > Fungi > Mycelium > Unclassified ... | reverse complement strand
TTTTTTTATTTTATACACATATATATATATATATATATATATATATATATATATATATATATATATATATATATATATATATATATATATACCTAATTCCAATGAAACAAAAAAGAAAATTTTTCTTATTCACGGATTTAATAAGGAAACAGGAAAACAACTTATAAATGGTTACTGGAATAGCGAATCCTACAGTTTACGGCGCAGTATCTCTATAAAATGTTCATTTATTGCGATATTTGTGAATCTTATATAACAGATGACGTACGTATTCCTCTTCTCAGGTTAGTTCCGATCGAGATACGCAATATCATAATTACGCATTTGGTGCAAATTTGATGAAGCATTTCTTATTTCCAAATTATATTCCATTGCGACGATTTTTAGAACGATCGAAATAGATATAAAAGATCATCTTGGAAAAAAAATTCCATTCGAATTCGGAACGCTGACAGTGACGCTGCTTTAAATGTAAGCAATAACTTTCTTTCTTTCGTGTACGCGAGTGTGTCGGTAATGACAGTCTTTAGTTGGAAATTAGCGATAGAATATGGAATATTTTTGATGCGCGGGATACCGGTAGCCGAGGTGTGTTTTCGTTAGTTCGCTCTGCCAACGCGGACATGGAATCGGAAGCTTTTTCGGCGGGCTATTTAGCAAAATACTATCTTAAATAAAGGTGTACGTGCTGTCGGTAAAAAAGCATGCATGCAGGATACGCGTAAAAAGTGAAAAACGCGGGGAGAGCACATCGTTCGCACCCGACGGCGTGGCAAGAGTAGGTCCCGTAAATCATTTACTACATTCCATGTTCAAACAAATCGACATATATTCAATCAAAAGCTCGTGTCGCTACCAAACAACACTTACGCTTACTGCGCGTACATTCGAAGCATTATTAAATTATGCTTCACTCGCAAAAACTTTCCATCTAACTTCTTGCTTACGGGACGTGGATATTCCCGGTTACATGGACGACACATTAAACTCGTCAAATCCAAATGCAGCGCTCGAGATACGCGCAATATTGTACATTCAAGAAAATCGCGCTCTAAATCTAATTGGTCACCTTCATTGCGACGTTTTCAATCAAGATAAATTTTTAATTAACGGAGTGGAAGTTGGAATTAGACTCATATGTTCGAAAGATTCATTTTGTCTTATGGAGAGTAAAACGATATTGAAAATACGCATTCTTGACGCTAATCTACTCTTAAGAAGAGCAAAAACAAGCCCGGTAGTGGGTGCTACTCGTACACGTTAAAATGCTGAGTAAAACTACCGTCATCCCCTTACAAAAATCGAACATTAAAACATTCACGATACATGTAGGCGTCGTGGAGGAATCGATAGTCAATGCAATACTTGGACAACTGCCGAAACGAATAATAGTCGGTTTTGTCATAGGATAACAAGGCGTTTAACGGCGATAGAAAATTGAACCCGTTTCAATTTCAAAAATACGGAAAAAATTTCTTTTCGCTCTACGCCGATGGCATGCAAATTCCTAGTAGACATTGCAATCAAATTTTTCGAAAGACGAGTCGTTCTACGTTGAAGCTTATCACACATTATTCTCAGGAACCGGCATTCACTTTCTGAACGAGGGTAATTTCATAAGTAAAGATTACGCCAACAGTTACACTCTTTTCGATCTTATTCCAGATCTATCCTAATTGCGCATGACATTGAAATTACTTGTGAAACACGGAAGCTTACGATTAGAAGTGAAATTCGAAAAAGCTCTCTCTGTAACTTAATTGTATCGTCTATGCCGAATTTGATAACGTTTTACAAATCGATTTCTCGCATCAAGTCATTGTCGATTTTTTCAATTAACCCTATGATTACCACGAGAAAATTATTTTCCCCCACTACACATTTTTTTCTTATTTAATTGTAATGTATACGCAATATGATGAAAAAAACTTCAGTCTTGCTTATGACACTGGCACCGACGTTTCGTGACGTAAAATGAGTAACGAAAATTCGAATATCATAATGGATATCATCGACATACAAGGTTTTTGCGATGTCGAAACTTATTCCAAAAAAAGTCGCGGTTCTTGCCTATTGAATAATGCGACGAACATTGGATTATGATGCTGCCTTATCCAGTTGACGATTAATCCGAGAGAGTAAGACGAAAACACAACTGGCTTACACGAAGTTATCACGGAATCGAATGGTTCGTCAATCCTAAATACTTTACGATACATCCGAGACATTACGACGCGCGTGCAACATTTATAGCAGAGAACAAGAGAAGGTGCGTTAACTGAATAATCTACTTTCCAGAAACGTATATAATCTGGAAGAAATTTCTCCGGCTTTCAAAAATCTACCAGATTTCAAAGGACGTGGACAGCGCTGTTCGATCACCGATTTCGAACCAACCGTTGAATCACATTGCGCCTTACGCAACGTTTACAAATTAAAATTAATAAAATGTTGGCTAACTATACGAAATAGCAATTCGAGCAATGATATCCTTCCCTCAGAAAATTGTACGTCAAGAGCGAAAAAACAAACAGCGGAAATTTTTCAATTCAATTTAAAAATCAGAAACACGATATATTTCGCAAAATCGAAACGTGGAAGAAAAATATCGTGACAGAACCAAAGCGAGGATGAACAAGCGAAAGGAGAAAAAATCTTCTAAAATTCGACCCGTCGACGGATAAAGAAAAAGCTAACTCTTGAGTTTCGCAAACGCCAAATTTTGAGAACTTTACGCACGTGCCGGTAAAAGAGGTAAATTCTGAATTTGCACAAATTCAGAATCACATTTCCTCTTTCAAGCACTCCAATGACAGAAATGAATTCACTGGAAGTTTTAAATACATCACATCGTCTCAGTGTCCAATATGTAGGGGTCTATCTTGCCGACCGACTGCCGAGGATGTGAACGAGATCGGCTGCCATTGTCGCTAACACTGATGATCACAATCAACATGACCAGCACTGAGTCGCCTTCTACATCGACGAACACGGTACAGGAACATATTTCGATAACTACGGCTTGCCGCCCTTGCATTCAAGATTCCTCTTACGACTTCGTCGAAACTCCACCACGTATCGCTGCAAGGAATATTTTCTCAAACTTGCGGGCAATACTGCTGTGTATTTCATGTGTTTATATTTTATGTGTAATGGTTATAATCTTAGCCAGTTTCTTAATCTGTTTGCTTCTGATTGTAAACGCAATGATCGACTGATCGTACAGTTATTTCTGAGTTCTTCCACTACGCTATACAGTCTTTACCGCGGTGAAAACGAATCCGACAGTGAGCTGTCGTACGAGCAGTGCACGTAGTACCGAATGCTAAACATGTTGTAATAATGTTGATACAACACGATGTATGTAGCTGATGTGGGATCTTTATCCAATCCACACTCCAGGTCGACGTAAACGATAAACGGAATGCGTTCCTTCCTACAGTGGTTGTCGAACTCAACTATTTATCGTTCTCGCTTGGCAACTTGATCGCACAATCGTTTAATTTTCCACAATCCTCAATGTAAATCTCCAATTTAGCGCTTGAGTTGAATAGTGCAAGCATTTGAAAAAAAAATCGCGCATTTATTATTATTATTATTATTATTATTATTTCATGAAAAAATTTTGACATACTTATTGCAGAAATATTTCTTATGTTTTTTTTTGGTGATTTGTGTGAGCTGACTAATCGAGATAGATTCTTGATGAGCACAGTGTCTCTCATTGTCATCCTCTATACAAGAGATTTACGTGTTTACTTCTTTTTTTGCTTGGCGAATCGTCGGCAGAATCCCTTTCATTGGTGTTGATGGAAATGTCATTTGTTCCGGAATCATCGTTAATTTCAATATATTCACAGGAATGGCAAGTGAAGTGGTATAGATACCGAGCCGTCACTGTTCAAAACATGCGTGTATCTCATTCTAATCACGCTATCTATTGGCACGCGATTCTCCTTGCGCGACATTCGAAAAGGTGACGATCGCACACACATTCCGTGTGCGAGAAGTCAGTTCGCTTCCCGATCCCGATCAATACGGATCATCTATTCTTTCGTAATGTTTCTTATGGAATCTGAAGTATGAATCGATGTTCTATTGCGTATTACCGCAGCATTTTTTATCATCTAACATTCTCAGTATACGCGTACCGCGAGTGCGCAAGAATTGCCTGCCTTTCCGACGAAATTTGCCGGTCTCGTTACTGTTCGCAATGTACTTTCTTTCGAACGGCTGTGAGAAATTACTCGACGTCGTACCAAGTGCGAATTACCTGTGCACGCATCTTACCGAACAAAATCAATTATCGAATTATCAAGCATCGCTTACCGCCCGCTTCAAACAAATCTTAATTCGACTCAACAAATTTCGAATTGTTATAACGAAGAGAGTCGTTGTTATTATACGCTGTCTTGGCAAATGAGTCTTCCATATAATGTGACATCAGCGTCACAAACACACAACACATTTTGGTGTCCTTCAAGTCGGATCGCCAAAAAAAGTTATTGTTTGCTTGACTCTCGAACATTCCGAATCGTACCTTTCCGTTGGAAATCATGTCTCTCGACGAACTGATGAGTATGCAGAACCAGCAGATAGACGCTATATCTCGCATACTAATTTTAAAAAGCTGGGATAGACCAAGATGACACGAGCCATAACGCGGCGCCTTGCTTCAAAGAGACTTTCGCCAGATATCAGGAGCTGGATTTCAAAATTACGCTAGCTGCGAACGAGAAACTGAAGATAACCTATGCGTACTTCATCCAGAACTACTTCTTGACGTGTGAGGACTATTTCCACGAAGCTGCCGACTATATGGCTGAGGTACTGTCACGAAATCCGCGAATCCCATTCCGCTGCACATGACGTAAGTCGTCTTAATAATTTGTTCCGGTCATTAACCTGCCGATTTTCGACGGAAGTTTCGACAAATGGGAAAACTTTCGCAACAAATTTATTACAAATTGATCCATGACGATCAAAATCTAACAAATATCGAGCGCATGCATTGTTTGTGTTCGTGTGTAAAGGGGAATGCAAGTAACGCTCTTGACCATTTCGCGATAACCAATGATAATTTTACTTTCGCATGGAATATTTTCGTTTTTCGATACGATAATAAACGTCGCCTTATCACGACATATATTTAATCGCTTTTCAATTTACCATCACTTACAACAAAAACTTCCAATGATCTTCATACGCTTCGCGATCAAACCAATAAAGCGATACAAACTCTGAGCAATCTCGGTTGCGCAAACATTGGGATGATTGGCTTGTTTTTCTAGTTGCACAAAAACTCAATAAGCCATCGCGAAAAGCTTGGGAACTTAAACTTGGCGATACTTTAGATTACCGCGTTATCGCGAACTTGATCAATTCTCGCATTCGCGTGTCCGACGCGATTGCACCGCGAATGCAATGAAGAAGTCACAGACGACTTTCAAAAGAAAAACTCTGACCTTACATATCGCGTTCTGTTCTTGTGTCCATTCGTAAAGGGAACCATCTATTATATCAATGTTCTATGTTCCTCAAGTAAACTCCATCTCAACATTTTAAATTCATTAAAAACCAGAAACGCTGTGTGAACTGTTTCAGTACGAAACATACTATGAAGGATTGTACAAATTCTCGCGCGTGTCGATAGTGTAGTAAATGGCATCAAACGTTGCTATATTTTGATAATTCCGTTAAGCCTGTCGACATTGAGCAACCATCGACGTCCGCATCGAGTAGCGAGAATGAAAGCGCCGTCGCTACATACTTGTTATCGAAAACCGTCGCATGAAAACCGAGCTCCAAAATCTTGCTCGCGACCGTGTTTATTCGCCTCATAAACATTTTGTCACCGTTCGCGCGCTTCTTGATCAAGGATCCGTCTCTATGTTTATCTCGAATCTTGCTCAACGCCTACGCCTTTCGAGAATTCATCGCTCCGTTACCGGCATTAGCGAAATGCAGTTCGTTGTGCGTCACGCTGCCCAAATTATGATTACTCCAACGACAGCTCTGCCTATACTATGCATTTATATTTCGATCATTAACGAAATATTTACCGAATCGAGTAAATATCGCGTACTATTGGAAACACGTCGCCGAACTCGAACTTGCCGATCGTGAGCCCATGAGTTCGATCGACATCATAATCATAACCGATCTATTCAGCATGCTCGTTCTTGATGATATTCGGAAAGATTCCAAACATGAGCTTACCGCAAAATACAACACTCGACTGGATTCTTTCCAGACCAATAGCCTCGTTTCCGACTACTGAGTCAATTTCTGCACTTGCGCATCACGGGATTATCCTTGAAACTCTTGATCGCGATCTTAGTCGCTTTTGGAAGATTGAGGAAGTACCTCAGAAAGCTTCTCGGAACCCTGAAGGCTCCACCAGAGGGGAACACCAGTGCGAAGAACACTTCAGAACCACACATTCTCGTTATATCGTCCGGTAAAAACCACCTATTTCGATAGGTGAATCGCGCTCTATTGCACTGTTTCGAGCTTTTGCCGCTTGGAACAACGCTTAATTCGAGACTCAATTACCGCTTCCGAGTACCGCGAATTTCTCGCAGAGTACGAAACACTAGTCGGTCCTATGATCAAAAGTCCGTCGACAGAAATTGTCAAACCAGAGCAAACTTATTATATTCCGCATCACACTGTCTTACGTGACAGTAGTACAACCATCCGCTTACGAATGATTTTTAACGCTTTATGCTCATCAAACGGGACGTCGTTGAACGACCATATGCTCATTGGCCCTAAATTTCAAAGGAATTTAGCTACTGTTTTAATGCAGCGACGCAAATATCGTTACGTGTTTACCGCCGATATCGCCAAAATGTATCGGCAAATCTTGGTTGACTCTCAAGATACCGACTACTGCATTGTATGGCAACCTATCCCTGATAGATCAATCACCGATTACTGTCTTCTTACCGTTCTACGGTACAGCCGTCGCTCCCTACTTAGCCCTTCGGGTCTTAAAGCAACTCGTAGACGATGAAGGTGCTGAATTTCCGTTCCGTTGGTTCCCGTTTTATGTCATCAAACATACATTGACGATTGCGCTTTTGGCGCTGATCAGATTCTTGCTCGTCAAACAACACGCAATCAATTACTCGAGTTACTGAAGAAAGGAGGTTTTCGCCTTCGAAAATGGGCGAGCAACATCATCGCTCTATTGTCCGAGCTCGATCCCGCGGATCATGGTTTAACCACTCAGGTTTTTTAAGACGACGAGCACTTCAAAGTCTTATGAATACTCTGGAATTCTAAGTTTGATATTTTTCAATTCTGCGAGACTGTCAACGCACCAAACAAGCTATTCTGTCGACTATCGACTTTTTTCGATCCTTTAGGATGGGTTACTCCCGTCAGTATTATCGCCAAAATTCTTATGGTCTTTCCAATGCCGGTGGAATAACGAAATTCCTAGCCAACTTCGGATTGATCCGACTATCATCGATTTCCGTATCTCAATGCCATTAGCATTCCGCACTGGACTTCTTACGGATCTCATATTCTACACTGCGCTCTTCATGGATTTATCGACTGCGGCGTTCGCTGCCGCAGTGTACCTCCGTATCATTAACACAGAAAAAAATCACCGTCTCTCTTCTTGCCACCAAATCAAAAATAGCCCTCTTAAAACCATCAGCGTCCCGCCATTGGAATTATCCAATGCGTTGCTTCTCGCTAGCTTGATGCATTTCGCGCACTCAGCTCTAAATCTCGAGTGTCACTGCTGGATGGACTCCGCTATTACACTCGCCTGGTTGAGTCAATTACCTTCCCTGGAAAACCTTTGTCGCCAGTCATGTTTCGGCTGTGCAATCACTCCTTCCGTGTGAAGTTTCGTGGCGTCATATTTCGATGCACACCAATCCTACGAACTGCGCATCTCATGGTCTCGCTCCCAATCTTTTCGAGACACATGCTTTATGGTCAGACCCTTCATGGCATCATCCTCCCGAGTTCTGGCCGAACTTATGCCCTCCGATACCCTCCAATGTTTCTTTCGAACAACGCTCAAACCCTCCATATGTACCTTGTACACCCAATTGGGATTTTGCGTCGCGTTATTCTTTGTGGGCAAAATTGCTACGAACTACCGCTTATCTGTATCGTTTTCTAAATCGACTATGACTCTTTAAAAACCCGCAAGCGAATATCGCGATTTTGCTCCCTGAAAAAATTCAGAACGCCAAACGCTACTGGCTCAAAATCATGCAGTCAATCATGTTTCCTGATGAGATCGCGGCTATAATACATAAGCGCCTGGTACCAAAGAATAGCCCGCTCTTTGTTCTCAATTCTTATATGGACGAGAACTTATTCGTATTCGAAAATGATTCCATTGAGGTTGCTTCTCAGGAGCGACGAGAAATCCCATCATCTTACATACGCATCCGCTGTTAATACTCATTATCTAGTATCATCTTCGAACGTTGCATGTCGATCCTCAATTAATGCTCGCGTCATTACGCCACAAATTCTGGATTATCCGAACCCGCGCCACTGTTCGATCCGTTCTTTATAAATGTATACCATGCCATGTATACCGTGAACACGCGACGTGCCCGTCGAACTCATAGGTGATCTCCCGGCTGCGAGAGTCAATCGCACCGCTCGCGCCTTTGTCCATACCGGCATTGATTACGCAGGTCCGATCGCTGTACGAACGACTCCCGGTCGAGGGTATAAATCGCAAAAAGCCTATATTGCTTTATTCGTATGCCTCACGATCAAAGCTCTATACTTAGAGCTCGTCAATTGTACCTCTCCTACCTTTATCGCAGCATATCAACGATTTGTTTTTCGTCGAGGATTACCGACCATGTATTCCGATAACGGAACCACGTTTCACGGCGCTGATCACGAGTTGTACAACATGCGAAAGCAATTCGCGATCCAAACTTCCGAAACCGTCTCGCTACAGACGGAACTGCGTGGTATTTCCTACCTTCCTGCGTCGCCGCATTTCGGCAGTCTATAGGAGGCCGGTATTAAAAGTGTTAAGCATCATTTAATATGATGCAACGGCCTCCATACGCTAACTTTTGTCAACGCTCCTCTGTCAGATCGAGGCGTGCCTTAATTCACACTCGATCGTTCCCATTTTCGATAATCTCGATGATTCTCGATGAATCACGTTCTGACTTCCGATCATTTTTGGGTCGAAATCTTTCTTATCGCTCCCGCCGAACCAAGTGCTTGACTTAAATGAACATAGACTTTCGCGTTGGCAAATGGTTCAACAAATTATCGAAGGTTTTGGAGGTCCGGTGATTACTTGCATACTCTTCAACAAAATGGCGCGTTGTTCAACTGCGTTGGTCAAAGTCGGCCAAATCGTTCTTATGCGTAACCTCTGATTCCATCGAGCCAATGGGAACTTGGTCAGATCACGATGTGTCATCTAGGTGATGACGAATTAACTCGCGTCGTAAGTATAAAAGTCGTTCCGAGTACAGGCAACCAATTGTAAAACTTTGTTTTCCCTGTCACGATTAAAATACCGAAGAATCTAAAGATTTCGTCACGGCGGGCGGAGTTTCCGTTGAACGTATTTGATATTACTGCTATCGCGCGTCGATATTGCGTTCTGATTTTGTATTCTGTATTAACTCATTTTCGTTGTTATACTTTTATTGTATCTTGCGCACTTTGATGCAAATTCTTTCGAATGCATACATTCAAGACGGATGGTATGTTCTGGAATCATCGTTAATTTCAATACTTGAGGATATTCTTGAGGATAGCAAGTGAATAGCTCATCGAGCCGTCCCTGTTCAAACATGTGACCAACGTTTCGTTCAAAACATGCGTGTATCTCGTTCTAATTACGCTGTTTATCTCAGATGGCACGCGACTCCTCTTGCGCGACACTCGAAAAGGTGACGATCATTCACACATTCCGCGTGCGAGAAGTCAATTCGCTTCCTGATCCCGATCAATTATTCGATTCAACGGATCATTTATTCTTTCATAACGCTTCTTATCCCGAATCTGAAATGCGAATCACACCGATGTTCTATTGCCTATATATTACCGTTACATTTTTGTAACGTTCTCGCGTACGCGTTTGTAGCGTATACGCGTACCGCGAAGGCATCAGTGCGCGAGAATTGCCTGTGTTTCCAATGAGATTTGCCAGTTTCGTTACTGCTGGCAATATATTAGGTGTACAAAAAAGTTCTGAGCTTTTTTTTGTAAAATTCAATCTTTATTCAAAAACAAACGAAAAAATATGGCTTGCTGCGTAACGCCAAGCTGTTCTGCAAGCTCCTTTTCA
>Ga0157364_1009068_pt1 | contig 10310 bp, 8 predicted proteins | sample AttsexASBM2_FD_111476 | JGI IMG/M metagenome (GOLD analysis project Ga0157364, IMG submission 111476) | Fungus gardens microbial communities from leaf cutter ant in Ribeirão Preto, State of São Paulo, Brazil - Atta sexdens ASBM2 | ecosystem: Host-associated > Fungi > Mycelium > Unclassified ... | reverse complement strand
TTCACATAAAATGTTTCTAATGATAAGCACCATCACTAATTATTATTATATGCGCGTTTAATATATTATAAATCAATTAGATCAAACAATTGCAAATAATAGTATTTCCGAAAAATTGATTGATGAATTAATTGAAGAAAATATTTCCCATCTTAAATGTTACTGCGATTAGTCACCTCGAGAATACTTAATTAAGAATTACAAGTTCCATTATCATAATGTCTGATTGTGTCAGGGACATTCTTACAAAATTGCAAGCATATTTTTATATGAATCAAGCAAATACATGTTCCATTTCTATCGTGACAAATTCGTAAATATCGTTTAAGTAATCATGTGCACTCATCAAATAATTTTATCATTTAAATAATTAGTATAATTAGTATTTATGTAATTAATTTATATATATATATATATATATATATGTAGAGTGCATAAACCAATTCTCAGTAATTTTACACAGATAAAAATTTTGAAAATATTTGTTTTTTTATATTATGTTATGTATATATTACGTAAACAGAGTATTTTATAATCTAAACAACTTGCATTCCCCTCAAATCCACTTACGTGATTCCGTTCTGCATTCGAGTACGAACGCCCCGCGACGAGGGATGAGTTTCGAGACAAGCGTGTGCCTATGGCTAAACATTCTGTGCACGTTTCCGAGAGACATCTCCGTACACGAGATTGGTACCGAATTCCCATTACGCCCAAACTGTCTCCTCTCTCGCCCACTACGCGAACGATCTAATGGCCGATCTAGACAGCGATCTAACGACCGATATGGCAACCGATCTGACGGTATCACAGGCATCCGCGTAATTCCATCCGCGCCCGCACGCAGCAATGCGCGTGCTAAAGCACGCGTGTAGCAGAATCACGGATCATTCCCGCTCGCTGCATGAATACGGATGTCGTGATTGCGTAAACGAACGTCTCTTGAATGCTTCGAAGTTCGTCTATCGTCTGCAAGATAAGATCGGATTGTCTCGTCGTTAAAACTTCAACTATAAACGAAGTTGACTATGGGCAGTATTCACAGTTCATTCTTATTTTAAGACCGTCTTAAATAATGTAATTTTTAAACTAAGATAATATGGCTCTTGACATCTTAAGACGATCTTAAATATAAGAACCGACTATAAAACGGCTTATTTTTTATAAAGTGATATTTATAATTTGAATATCCATTGATTTATTTAATTTATTTTGATAGAACTTAAAAAATGTTTTATTCAAAAAGTTTTTCTGAAAAAATGAAGTTTTTGTGTTTTGAATTACGCTGTCTTAAAATTATCTGTCTTAAAGTTTCTTTATTATATTTTTTCTTAGGAAGATTTAATTTGATAGTATTAGATACTTTAATCGAAAAATGTATTTTAATTATTTTTTATTTTAAAATGTAAAAAAAATTTTACAACATAGAAGTGTGAATTTAACATAGCTTAGCTATTGCTATTGCAGTCAAAGTTATAGCAATTTTATGGTCACGATTTGTGATATAAAATTGAGAAAAATGTGGCAAAAAGATGACGATGCAGAAGAAGTAAGGCTTCGAACTGTATGAATTATTAAACAGTGGATATCGTAATGATTAATGGAAAATAACAAATGAGTTAATTTTGCTCATGCAATGCTTCCAAGAAAAATTAAAATTGCGTAACAAAGATAAGTATTAAAATGTGCGTGCAGAAAACAGTTAAGAAAGTCATATTTCATCGATTTAATATACCAAGGCCAAAGACAATCACTTTTCTATATTAAAAATGTCAGTTCATTATAAACTTCATTCCTTATGTGCAATTTGTATCACCAATTTTTGAAATTTCAGGCAAGGCAACATGTTAACAAATTTCCAGGAGCAGCGACGTCACCGACGGACAGAGAGCAATTTGTACAAATTAACTCACGCACCACGAAAACTTTCTGCCTCGTTGTTGAAACGAAGGCTGTAGAAATCCAATGTACGATTGTACACGGAATTCTAGAAATTTCTGACTCAACCTGAGAACAAACGCGCGTCGGGAACACCATTTCGCGCGAAGGCACGAAGGACAACTGCAGTTACGATTATGGAAGTTGTGCCCTCCCTTGGTACTTCTTATGGCATATTAGCGACTCCTAAGACAGCCATTAAACGAGCTCTTACAAGATAGACCGTAACATTGCACGACGCCACGATTGCCGACCTCTGACTCTTCTCTTCTACCTCGCACTTACGTTGGCCCTCCGTAATGACTGCTTATACATCACTCGTTTATAAGAGAAGTAAGACTTTCGCGACCCGAGTCAGCTCAGAAGGAAACGACGTCAGTCTATCGCCGAGCGTCATAATGATACATCTGGTGAATTAATCGAATTACTTAAAAGGAGAGTATTTTATTTCCAACGTAAATCGTTTCTAAATTTGATGGAAATTGTTCATACAAATTTCTTTAAAAAAAATATAATTGTTAAAAATTATTACTAAACATTTTCGTTTAATATAATTGCTAAAGGCAATGTACAGTGCGACGACTCGAGGGAGAAAGAGAGTCAAATGAGATGCAGAAAACCGTAATAATGAGGCGTGTCCCAAGAAAGCGGAGCTCATTGACTTGCCAAAAGCAAAAGGTTGCATAATGACGGACCGTTACGTGGCGCGGCGAATTCATCGCAATTATACAGTCGTTCTGGGATTTCGAACATATTTTTCTCGCGTAATTTTTCGCGACGAATCACAATAGTGGCGAATTGGAAATTACGTTTTACGAAATTTCGCCGGTCAAGGTGTGAATTATTATGGAATGTGGCAGACAAATGTAATGAAGATTTGATCCAGCAGGAGAACTCGATCTGACAGAAATCACTGTAACTATTTTGCAGTTGCAGCAAATATCTCTCATAATAAAAAGTTGAAAGTCATTCTACGCGGAGATGGATTTATCGATTCGTTCAATATAATTTCATGGTGCACGTACGGAGAAATATATAAAAGTTTGTGCCACGATTCAGCTACGCCAGACATCCAGTTCTGCAATTCGATTATGTTAGATAGATTATGTTACATAGCTTGTGAACCTGATTTCTAAAATTCACATATTTGTTTCGATGTCCTACGTATTAACTTCATTAGGAGAACTGGCAAAAATTCAGCGGCGTTAATAGCGCTTAATTTAACCCGTCCAAGAGTGTCAATGAAATATGTGTTCTTGTCTCTTCTCTGCCGTAGTACGGATTATTAGTTGGGCACGGAATGAAGCAGAAATGCGAAAGGAATTTGTTAATGCTGACCTCAGTTGGATTTCAACGCAAACGCGCGTTCTTTAAAAGTTCTGAAACTCCACATTGACACAAAAGTTTATGAAATAATATAATTTACAATCCAGATGTCACGAAAGGTAAAATTAATTATGTCGAAGAATGAAGACATATCTTTTATAAATTATATTGTGCGCAATATCTTAAAAAAAAATATCTTGAGATATTTAAAGTCATTTTCTAATTATTATTTAAGCTTTTCAAGCAACAATCCATCCTGACAGTAAGTAGAAACTTGGCGAAATATCTCAATGGCGGTAACATAATTAATAGATCGTTAATGTTTTCGGAACAGAGGAGGAGGACCGATTGCATTTTTCGAGTGTTCAATCAACTAGATATTAGAGTGTTTACACAAGTTTTACGAAGCTACTCAGCGCATTGTCTGCTTGCACGAGAGAGCGGCACAGCTCCCGGAGGATACTGTCTAACGACATTAGTTTGGGATTTGTCTTCAGGGCTGGATACAACTGCGAAAGGGAAAGCGAGGAGGTATACGCTATTAATATTGCGTCAGTATCGCAGTTTCACCAGACTCGTCGTCCTTAAGGGAGATACGTGTATGGGTAAGACGACGTTCGTTGGCACCGACTGACAGCCCGACGCAACACGACGGGAAATGATGTTGTTCCTATCGTTCTTTATTGAAATCACGACAACAGAACAGCCTATGCATTCATGCACATCATAAGATTCCTCGTGAGGTACGCTGTATGCATAATACACGTTCTTCTTTATACATTCCTTCTGTGTACCTTCCTTAAAAGTAGGCATGTACAAATTTTTACAATTGATACAAAAAGTCATAAAATTACTTTGTTGTTAGAAATGGCAGTAGGATCTCGAATTCCTGCGCGGTAAATAAACGCGTAACTGGAAACAAACTCTAACTGAAAATTATTTTATCATTTCAAAGCCGATGTTTGGTAAGCACGATTCGTTAATTTGACGACAACGAATGGGGTTCGTATCTACCAAGGAACGGAATATAATTATATAAACAATAATGCCATTCTGTTTCGTAATAATGACAGGAACGGTATGTCTCTTCTCTCCCCTGGGAACGACCCACGTAAGAGGTGTTTCATTAAATACTTGGATCCCTAAGAGACTTCTCCCTTCTTCACTGCGAATTGGCAAGGAGCAAAGGGAATGATTATAATAATAATTACAAGAATATTAATAATCGCGAGATATGCGGATAATGAGATCTATGCAAACTTTAATAAACAGCGACGAAATTGTGCGACGAAATTAAATCGAAGTATATAACAGTCCTTGACACAAATTAAAATTTGCAGGACTATTCACTTGTATATTTATCAATAATGTATAACGTCTAATTTATCGAGAAATTATTTTGAAATACAGTCGCTTGAAATACATTATCCATACCAGACCATCCTTTGTTCGTCCCTCGGTGGCTGTTTTTTTCATCAAAAGAGATTAATAAAATTCATCAGCTAGTTCTTAGAAATGCCAAACATTCTCGGTATCATAATCGCATCTACGTTGGTGTGAACGCGTATCCGAAAGGAAAATATAAATGCAAATGAGATTTAAAGAAACTATGAGTGGTGTGCAAAAATTTTCCAGTGAGTCAAGGGCGACGTTATATCGAAACAACCGCGGAGCCCCGAGAGAAAACGTTATTAATAACGAGAGGGTGACAGCAGGACCCTCTCCGTCCTTTGCTCGACAGTGCAAGTCGCCCCTAAGTTGACGCGAGACGCCTAATGACAATTAATTTAACGTCTTCGTTGGAAAACGCGCGCGGATATCTCCGCATCGCGACGGGTCTTTGAAACGCTGCCATTTCGAGGCAGAATGGTCGTAGACTACCGTACTTAGAATTTGCTTCGAGCGTTCCGAGTCGACCGTTGGTCGATCCATTAATCACAAATGAGCACCGTGCGAATAATAATTGATCTCGAATCCTCAAGGCAGCTCCGAGCCAACCGGTATTCACCCTCATAATTATTCAAATGTAGCTACACGCTGGGAATGCGTTTCATCATACAACTCGAAACACATTTCGTTCGCGATACGTAAATCATTACAGATTTGGGTGAGGTCCTCGGGGGTACAAAAAAAATCGGCTATATTTAGAAAACCTGAGTAATTCAATCCCCTTTCCCCGATTTCGATTCCATTTAGAGCAGTAAAGCTTCAAGTATTTTTTTTTTGTCATGCTCGCCCGCTTGTTACGAACAAGTTTGAAATTGTCGTGATGCTACAATGGATTCATTAATCAAACACTCGAACGCGTATCTTTTGAATGGCGATTGATCCCACGCCCCAAATGGATTTTTGTCCGAAGCGACTCGCCCTGCTACCACGTTTCGTTCGCCCTCCGAGGGCAATAACGACTTCACCACGGCGATATCGATGTATCGGCGGTCTGATGTTTGATACGTGACGTGGTGAATTTTCGGGCCCGAAGGTGTACTTAATATCATGTTCGTGGAAAATGTAACGTTACTGGATATAAAAATTTCTCTCGTTACATCGATTCTCGTGTACAAACTTTTATTTTTTCTAATTATATTAATTCTATGATAATAATGTGACTGAAATAACGTGGTATAAAACTTATAAAAATCTAATTGCATACACAATCCGTTGTTTTACAATTCTGTAAAAATTTTTCTTATGTTTATATTATATTTCTTTTATCACATTGTTTAAAGTCTAGTTGTTTTCGTTTTCTTTCTTTCAAATAAAACAGATATAAATTCAAATAAAAGATTACACTTATACGCATAATTAACAAAAATGAAAATAATCGAAAAGTACGATATTATAATTTAAACTCGTGCAATGAGAGAGGTATTGGGATAAAATTTGGATAAAATATCGCATATGTGTAATGAATTGTACCTCGAAGCACATTATCGTACATGAAATATTTCCTCGGAGGGTTTGTACCACAAACAAAAATATCTGTCATTTGTAATGCAGCTTGTTGTGTTAGGAATTGCCGACTATAAATTTAGTTGATTAATTATTAACGTGGCCGTTAATCTGCAAGTGGTTGGGCTCTATCCCATGAATATTACTGGTGTGTAATTGACATTAATAGTTATATCTATCATACGTCCGTATTAATTTATTTGTTCGAGGAATAAAATAAATATTAATAAAATTAAAAACAAGACTGTTTATGTGAGTACAATAAATATTTCTTCAGTCTTGGTAACACATAATAATCAAATCGCGGTCAATCAGGTAAATCGGGGAAGTTGTTTGCGAGATCCGATCAGTTCGCGATACAAGCATCCCTGCAGAGTCAAGGTCATATTCCCTTTAAGGATTCCGACGCCCTATCTCGCCCTGACCAATAGAGGAGTCCCCCTTTTCTAGGTCGTTAACGACGATCGTTAAGGCGAGAACCCTCGATTGGCCGGTTCTCGTATATTTTTCCGATTTCGGTACTCACTCCTTTGTCTGTACGGTCTTCGGTGACATTATGCGCGATAAAAGCTGCGAGAAGCGGGCGTCGCCCGTGATCTTACGCGAGAAGCACTCAGGAAACAAAGAGCCGTTGAAGATGGTTAAATCCGAGGGTGAATCCGGAGATGCGAGGACAGGCAGATATTTTTCTTCTTCCGCGACTCCTCTCTACGCTAGCAATCCCGAGAGCTACGTCTTCCGCGAATTATCAAGCAGGAATTAATCAAGCGGGAGACTTTGTAGGGATGAAAAGCATTTAATCGACTCTGAGATCTCTTCATAGCGAAACGAATTAGGGCGGTGCAACTAATTCCAGCGCCGTGATAACTCTCCGACAACGGTTCTCGTCTAGCTGACAAGCGGAAGGAGATTGCGTTCTTGAAAATATCTTGTTAGAAGAGCATATGTGCAGTAATTTTTTTAAATAATTTTACGATAGCTAAAATTCTGTGATAAGAATATTGTAACCGATATCGGATCACGCGAAGAGAATAGACAGCTCGGTGTGCACCCCGACGTACAATTTACAGGTGGTAATACGGAAGCATTACGAACATCACCGCCATTATTACAACATCTCTTCCTTATACCGATATCGCCGATGGAGAATCGTACAGACAGGTCGACGACGTGTCCGTAATGCATCGTATATATGCGTCGGGTGTACGAGCGACAAACGCATTCGGTTTCCTTTCCTTGATGTCGATATCCGTTGGCAGCTTTGCTTTCCTCGTCCACCTTGCAGACGCCGACAGTCGAGTTCGACGCCGTTCGAATCCATATATATCTATACGTCTCGACGCGCATTGCCGCAAACGACATCGAACGGAATTTCGCCACAATGTTGACGCCTGACGCACCGACAAACTTCTTCTTCTTTTTCCTTTTCCCAGGATTTTTCTTTACGGTCTCTACAACCTTCGCCGAAGATGTCGCCATCTAACGCTCGACAAGCGTTGGAGAAATCGTGGCTCGATAAATCCGACGAGGTCATCGGATTACCGTCGGTGTGTCTATGTAAAATCGAAGATGGGAACTGAAAATCCGAATAAAAATTGTATTGTACTATATTACACACACACACACACACACACACACACACACACACACACACACACACACACACACCCACACACACACACACACACACACACACCCACACACACCCACCCACACCCACACCCACACCCACACACACACACACACACACACACACACACATATATTTCCTATTTTGTATATTGAATTAGATGTATGTTAAGATAACAAATAAATATTACTTTTAAAATTAAAAATCAGTATTTAAATTGAAAATTTATAGATTAAAAATATTTCTCTCATTTGGAATATGTAGAAATTATAATATGTATAATGAATAAAAAATTCTTGGCAAGTCTTGGTATAATAACAAAATAATCTGAATTAAAAAATATAATTTTATATTATCATAACAAATTAAACTCTTTTTACATATTTATTTTAAAAACTAATATTTTATATTAAAATATCAGATGTAATAAATTAACTTAATTATATATTTTGTTCTATGATTAATTTAATTCTCTTCAATATCAAATCTTAAAGGACCGCATATGTGAGAAACACAATCTATAGAAATCAATGCCTTAAACAAAGCCTCTAGCTTATCTTATGTACTTGTCTTAAGTACTTGTTCTGTACGAATTTATATACTATGTAAGTAGTCCTTTAAAATGCGCGCCGAAATGATTTTTCGGTCTTAAACCGCAAACTCTACTAAACTATCGCAATAATATCATGAGTTACATTCATTAGCAATTTAATATATTTTCTCCTTTATGTACGTCTATTTGAAACAAAATCTAAGGATTGTAAAAGAGTTCAATATGCGTATACGCGCGAATAGACAAAAGTTGATGATACTTTATGAAAAAATAAATTTTAAAAAGTTAAAAACTCGCGTTTCCCTGCGATTATCACTCTCAACGACGACACTTTCAGCTTATGATCTAAAACAAGCGTGAGCGTAGGCTTAAACCTTAGGTTTCGCGTAAATGTCTATTGTATCGCTTGATGTCGTTTCGAAGTGGCGTAAAAACTTGCGAGCTCCCATTGTCGCGTCGAGATCGTCGAGCGTCACTTCGAGGAGGCTTCCACGCCGGGGATGAGAAGAAAACGGAACGCGTTCTGTGCGGGGGATGAAATATTTCCGAAAGCCTCTCGTAAAGCTGGACGTCATAAAAGCGTGTATCATCGTTCCATGACGTAGAACCGATCGGGAGGAAGCAAGAAGAAAAGAATTACCGTTCTCGACGACAAGCAGGAGGTGCGTGTAAGATGAGGAACGGCTGGTGCACATCGTCAAACGAAATGGTCTGTGCGTAGCACGGGAGAAACGCCGTAAGTATTTACATGTTTTTGCGCGGGGACGACGCGCGACCGTAAAAATACGTCGTTTGAATGGCGGATGAAAGGATCGCAGAGGGAATATGGTATTTCGTTGCGGAATTTATAATCGAAGCTCAGGAGTCGCGAGGGAGAGATCACTGGGCCGGAAATTACGCGCGAGTTTCACCGGAAAAAAGAGACGCGGGTTTGTGAATTTTAGCAGAACACCGGGATCTCATAGATTTACCGTACAAAATGCTACGTGAAAATATCATTTATACGATCATCCTATAAGTTTCCGTAATGGTATCTCATTTTCTATTTTCATATCTCTCTGAAGACTGAATTTTCAACAAAATTCATATGATCGAATAAAGATCGTTTAAGAAATAATGCTATACTTGGAGCTTTCGATTTATTTTAATAAAACATTTCAAATTTATGTAAATATGGCCCCGACCTTAACGTGCATCTTCAGACCAAGAAAGAAAATTATGTTACGTCTGTACTTTCAAGGTAATGCGATGCTGTAAAAGTGATATAACTGTACAGCCTGGAATGCATAAACAGTGTAAAAGGGAACGCAGATAAAAGGGACAACCGGGCAGAAGGGATCCTAACTTGCATTTACATGTTTGGATAAGTAGCGGCCGATCGTAAAAGTGCGCCTTCTAGGTAAACCTCCCTCGCGACATGGCTAGGAGAAAGAAAGATCAAATGCATAGACATTGAAACCAAAAGAAGGGTCGATGGTCAGTATCGCATCGGATATTCGTGCCTTTGATCTTAACGTAGGAAAAAAGATCCTGAGATCGCCGATGTTGTCGATTTGAACTCATTGAATTTAATAGAATCTTACAATCAATAAAAAAAAACATAAAATGCTCTGAATAAATAAATGATTAATAAGTTATTTCGAAGATCTGAGAAAGTTGATTTAAAAAATACACTTTAAATATCTAGTTCCAAAATCAATTTGCCTCTCCTCAGTTATGATTTTATATTTAGAAGATTTTTGTAAATTATGAACGTATCTCATTATTGAAGACTTTAAGTTAAATATGTATTTGCAATAAAATATTTCTGATTTTCGAGTTCTCGTGGAAGAAAACCTATCTTCTATTATACCATTAGGAACACTTTTATTCTGCTCTTCTGTTCTCCATTTAAAGTTAATGCTGTCCATC
>Ga0157364_1009067_pt1 | contig 10310 bp, 5 predicted proteins | sample AttsexASBM2_FD_111476 | JGI IMG/M metagenome (GOLD analysis project Ga0157364, IMG submission 111476) | Fungus gardens microbial communities from leaf cutter ant in Ribeirão Preto, State of São Paulo, Brazil - Atta sexdens ASBM2 | ecosystem: Host-associated > Fungi > Mycelium > Unclassified ... | reverse complement strand
TCCTGGATGAGCAGAGGAATTACGCGGACCGAGGATTTCGTAGTGAACGTTGTTCCAACGGCTCCCGGAATCTTATCTTCACGAGAGTAGCACGCTATCTGAAATAAGTCCGAGTCCTACTGTAGTGCATGCGTGTCCCTGCGACTCCCTGCGAGGGAGTCAGCTTCTTCGAAGAAAAATCGCGGAGCTTTGGTGGTTATCCGCAGTCATGGAAACTCCTCGTTGCAAAATTATTATACTCTTTCGATTTTCTCTTATTTCCGTCCCGCCACTTTTCTCTCGCGATATTAAAGCACACACACACACACACACACACACACGCACGCACGCACGCACGCACGCACGCACGCACGCACGCACGCACGCACGCACGCACGCACACACACACACACCAGATCAACAATACTAATGGTTTCGAGTCGAAGAGAGAGTCGCCGATACAGTATTCTCCGTCTGCTACTCTCTCATTTTAGGACTTTATAACAAGATAGAAGGCAGCGATAAAGTAATTTATCCAGGGAGTGAGCTAAAGTGAGGCACGAATGCCTCCATGGTATACACCTGTGGTCGTGCTCGTGCAAAGGTAGTATTCATCGACGAGAATTTTCATTCAACTTTTCGTTTCTTTGAAAGCTCACGCTGCCGCCGATATCTAATTTTTCTTCTCTCCTTTGAGTGAGGTACAAATTTCTGTTTTCTGCCTTATCCCTGCCGCAATTCGATCGACGAAAATGCTTTAACAACAACAGTACATGCCACTCCGCGATAATAAAAACGCGCGCTTATACGCGAAGTGAAAGAGTTGAATTGCAGCTTTCGATGTACAAATCGCAACGTGTTAGCATGCTCGACTGCGCGGTCATTTCCCTTTGCTTTTCTTTTTTTTTTTTTATGAAAGTAATCTCTCTTCAGTGCCTTCGTGTCTTCGTATTTTCCTTTCTCTGTTCCTTTCTCGCTGGTTAATCTACTGTTTGTTAGACGCGACCCAGCAAACGAAAGAAGATAAGACAGAGTAGAAGCGTGACAAGTAAGTCCTCGCTGCGAGACTCCAGATTGTTCAACAGATATGTAAGATATCTGCGCTTCAACATCCCGACTTTTCCTCCATTCCTAACATATGACTTCCTTCCTTTTGAAGACACCGCTGACTATCATTGCGAGTCTTCCCTCTCACACTTTCTTCTCTTCACACCGTCGGGAATTCCATAACGAGCCGCGATATGTTCGAATGATGTAATACGACAGCAAGCGGAGATGCGAACCTCGAATTTTTCCTCTGAATTTACAAAGAACGACAATCGGGAGTTAATCTTATATGCAGCGAAAAGCGGAACGAGGTGAATATACACATACTGTGAAACATTACGTTATCTTTCTCTAGCTACCTATCTATCTATCTCTTCCTTTTTCTTCTCGGACATATCTCGATATAAAGAGAAACTATCGACGAAGCACTTGTCAAGTCTGTATATATGGGCGATAATTTCTGTACTGTATGAAATTTTTTAATACTGCATGCACTCGGAATTCCGATTTACTTGCAGATTAATTTATAAAGAGCGTACATTACTTAACAGACAGAAAGAAAGAAAGATATTACAGTCAGGAAATTGGAGTTCATCTTCTGTGAAGAGCATCGATTTAGCTCGTTACGGTTCGTGGAATTCCTATGAACCTACGAACGGGAATTGCGGGAATTTAAATAAAGCATTTTATAAAAATCAGAGCTTATAGTTTCCTATCTCTTTCATGAGAAATTAAGATATAAAGTTTCAACTCAGGATATATGAGGTTTAAAAAATTGGAAGAATGCGACAATTTTCAATGATTTTTATTACGAATCATAAACAATTGTTATCTAAACTCAATTATTGCATATAGTTGAAAATTAAAAATTGTAAAAAAATATAAATACTACGTCTCATAAGTATTATAACTTGTATAGGGAAAACGAAAAATATACAAATGTTAATCCTGCCCCAGGACGTATAAATGTTTGTAGCGGATATACAGGCAAATATATTATATTATTTCTGTGGCTATGGACGAGAAAACAGAGAACAGGACGTCATTAACTATCCCGTGGGACTTGATTTTATATGAGCAACTGCATAAAATGTGCAATGGAAGCTTTGCATGCAATAACATGGCCTCGAGCCAAATGTAACAAAATATAGTTAAATAATGCCACGACTGAAAAGCGTGTCGTTACAATGGCAATAATTTCAGTAACAGAAATGGAGAGGGACAAACAATTCAAATATTAAGCATATTTGCGACATGGAAAAGCTTCTCATTGTGAGAAAAAAAGTTTTCGTAAAAAAAAAAAGAGTACAATTAAAGTAATCAATGAAATGACAAATTTTTCTTTAGCGACTTTACAAGACATGTCTCTTGCGAACTAGAACACGAGCGAAAGTGTATTTAGATGTAACCGTGTGCGCTTCCAACCGATTACACGAATTTTCGATTATCCGTTGCACGCTATTAGGAAAGTTCGTACTTCCATATTCATCGTCGGTCGCATCTGGAAATGGAAATTGGATTTCCTGCAAAAACCGTTATCATGTTGCTTTTGATCGAAGAACTCTCGCATGATATGATGGAGGATACATGTGCCGAATTAAATTCCAAAAGAATATTTACAAGTTACTTTTACGAATCATTCTTTAATCCAATTAAATTTAATCCAAATAAAAATCACGACTATAATAGAAAAAAATATTTTTGGAGTAAAACATTTTTTTATACAAACATTAACGAGCATGGATTATAATAGGCATATTGCGTATATTATAATCCATTAAGAAAGTGTTTGCGTTTGCATTTTCAGTGACACGTACACGGATAGTATATTATGGCTAGGCGACATATTAGGGAATATTTATGACTTGATCTAAAATGGTGCATCGAGCCGAACTCAATACATCTGTGTCGCATCTATTGATTGCAAGAGAAAATAACGAAACATAGATATGTCAACTAGAAAGTTTCTACTATTAATTTATAATGTAAATGACGAACTATGTAATGAGAAATAATATAGATTAATATAAATTTTGTAACACGTAATTAAAATTGCGATAACATCACGATATGAATTGCGATATGTATATCAACGAAAAATAACAGTTTGAATATAATAACTTTTTTGACAAAATTCTATTTTATGTTTCGATTTTATATATTAATATATGTGTGTGTGTGTGTGTGTGTGTGTGTGTGTGTGTGTGTGTGTGTGTGTGTGTGTAAATTAAATATAACTAAGAAAATGAACAAAATTAATTTGTAAAATTAAATAATATTAAAAGGCTCGTCTTTCACATTCTGAAAATTTTATTAATACATGCACACGAGGACACAGAATAACAGGAGAAAATACAGAGGAAATATAGGTCTGTTAATTTGATAAATTTTAAACATTTTTAAATGACATTTTGACTGTTAAGTTGCACCGTGTTATACGCTTTTGCATTCATGCGACGTTCCAGATATTACGCAGTCAAATAACAAAATGCGAATTTTTATCTTGCTGAAAATCGGAACGGTATCGTATTTACCTGTGTCGGTGATATATTGTCACTGGCTACGCGAACAGCTGCGCTTTCTGCGAGTCAACAGAGAAAGAACTTCAGTGATCAGCGTGAAATATATCGCCGAAACGGTGACATTACCCGAAATCGAGGATTCAGAGGATTCGCAAGTATGCGTGGGCGTACAGGAATCTATTTACACTTCCAGGAGAACCGCAATCCAGACATAGACAAGAGAATGCTTGGTCGGAGTCTAGTGACAGAATAACGGCACTTTATATAAACGTGAAATATATCTAAAGGATCAAAAAAAGTAAAGGTGCGAGGAAACGATCTTTATTAATCTGGAACGTGTTTAGTTACCGAGATAATATTAATATTCCAACTTTATAACTCGCGTTCTATTATCGAATATATTATATGATTAAAAAGCTAGCGTTGTGCAGCAACTTTAATATAACGGCGTTTACAGTCATACTGGTAGTATAAAACTTCCGCAGCGTGTCAAGTTGGAGGAAGAAACGCGACAAGCTCACGTTCCGTTACATCCCGCGCTAATATAAGCGCCGTCTCGATGGCCGTGTGGCATAAGCTCCTCATACACTGAATAGCCGACGATTCTTCATCCCGTCCGAGAGCCCGAGTGACACTTAATTGCCAGTTTCTTCGACTCGTGCCCAGTCACTCGATCCTACGTGGGCCTCCTCGTCGTCGGCGTCGTGCAGCCGCAGAAGCACAGCGATTCGCGCGGGTATTCACATGATGAACGACCGAAACTCGTCCTCTGACCACGCGAATTCCGCGGATTCGCAGAATTCTCTGGGCAACCGCAAAATTTCACGTTTCACTGTAGACACTTGGGAAACGCGTTAATCATTGCCACCTGCCTGCTTCGTCCTCTCTGGGATGTAAGAGAGGTGCGAGAAGGAAACAGAAGAGAGAGAGAGAGAGAGAGAGCAAAAAAGAGAGAGGAGAGAGATTCTCACGGAACTCGTTGTCCTCTCCAGCTGAATTCCGGAAGAGCGATCGGCTGTCACGATTACCGATCGTTTCGGGCCCGTCCGACAAACGTGAGAAAAAAATAAAAGGACGGAGGTACCTTCTCTGCGTGAAGAATGGTCGTCGTTTCGCGCCAAGTCTGAATCCCGTTAGCTTGTGGTCTTAACGGATGTCTAGCGAAGATATGGCCGCATACAGAAACTGTATACCGAAGAAGTTAGTTGTCAAAACGTTTATACAGAATGAGAATTTAATTCCCATCGTTAAAAAAATCATTGAGAAAATATTTGACGGTATCAATCGATGGGAAATATAGAGATTATCTCAAAAACGTCTTTCAAACTTGCTCTTAATCCCTCTGCAGTTTTTTAAGATAAATTACATCCTCGGGTAGCTACGACTGGCGGAAAAAGGTGAAATTAGAGAAAGAGAAGATTTTATATATCCCAGACTTAATACTTTTTCATAGAGTAATTTTTTTCATGGTAATTAGTTCACACACACACGCACACACATACACACACGCACACACACACACATACACACACACACACACACACACACACACGCACACACACACACAGACTGACCTTCTCTTGGGACAAGCATGATATGTCACCGCGGAAACGCCAAGCACTTTTCTGTACTTTTCCCTTGTGTTAAATCTTGTCATCACTAAAGAATCGTTCTTGATTGCACTTCCAACGCTGCAGCGTCTGCTCGCGGATGTGCACGACTATCGTGCACATGCTGCTTAGTCGGAGCTTCCACATCATTTGACTACATTGAGCACATCGTGTAACGACTATTTTGCATCAGCTTAGCGCTGAAAGGATTAAGTTTATAACCGAGTTTGAGTATTACGAAGTTACGATGCGGTCCGTTGATGCAGACGGTTCATTCATACCACGAGCTTTATCGTCGCTAATTGAGATCTCGATGGACGAACTCTGTGAGTTTGTTGGCATTGATAGATGATGAATGCTTCACCTATGGAATCATATGTCGAGGTCAATGTATCGATTTCAAGCGTTCCGCAAATGTCGATTCAATTGAATAAAAAAAAGTGTCTATCGTTTAAATTGTTTATTGAGATTATTGTTCAAGACAGTTAGAATTGCAAATTCGAATTGCAAACACGTGCGAAAGATCAAGATCGACGTTTCGCAAAATTTCATTTGGCAATTAATTTCAAATCTTTTATAGATTCTCAGAAATTTAAGGCTTTCACGTACAATGAGAAATAAGTGAGGCGCAAGGATTAAATATTTCATTGACTTTAACACGTCGGCACAACATTCGTCGCATAAAATACGATTTACCCCTCCCTCTATATAACGGCATAGGGTCGTTTCTGTACCATTCGTCCGCGAACTTTTTCTATTCTTTTCCAGTCGCGCGCGAGAGAGAAAAGCTCATCAGCTAATGGAAATGGCGATCGAACGTTAGAAACGATATCGATCAAAATATTCGACCGTTGCGAAGTGAGTAGAAAACTGGCCACGACGGCGACGAAAAAAGAGAACGGTAGTGGTGACGACGGCGACGGCGACGGCGACGACGGCGACGATGGCGACGGCGTGGAAAAACGTAGCGCGAGAATGAGACGGAAGACCGCTATGTTGTACTTGCAAAGGCGGAAAATAATGTAATTATAATTTACGAGATGCAAACAGCACAATAGGCAGACGCGCGAACGGAATCATGTCGAACGGCGAACCAATGGAAGAAGCAGAGATAGAGAAGCGCGAGAGACGACGAGACAAGTCGGGTGGAGTCATCGGGAAAGCAGCGACAAAGTGCGACGACGCGGTGCGAAAAGCCGATAAATCAGCCGACCTAGTCGGAATTAGTTACCGTTCCATTTTGTAGCAACGTTAAGTAAGTTGCCTTCCGCTCCGTTCTCCTACCTCGTCCCGTCTCTCTGCCTTCCTTCCGTACCTGCCTCCGTAACTTTCTCTCTCTCTCTCTCTCTCACTCTCTTCTCTCATTTCCTTACTCGTTCCTAGCACCCTTATCTCCGGGGCGGCGGAGAAGCTCGTCCGTCCGCCTCTCTGTCTCGTTTTCCTCCTTGTTTCTTCAACAGAGAATCCGATGTACTCTATAGACTCTCGTACTGAGACAAAACCACCGATATATCCGCATCGCGACAATCTCGCAAAATTTTTCTGTAAAGACCGCGCCGGTCTGTTTCCGGCGTGTGTCATGTCCCGCTTAACTATCGTATCTTATCGATGACATTAAATTTCGTCGGGAAGCGCTAAAACCAGCTGCCGAATCGTTGACTGTGCTGAACGTTCTGGACGTTGTCGATCGTCTTCCGAACGAAATTCATTGTAACCTTTGACTTGAGTTATATAGACTTTTGTCACTCGCAAGATTCAAAAGTTTTTTTTGATTATTGCATTTTGGTAAAGCTTCGAGAAATTGAAAAAAGTTTTGCATGCAAAGAGTCCAATACAACTATCTATAGATTTTTAAGGACATTGAAATCCGTTGAAACATTCACGATTTATTTTCAACAATAAATGGATTTGCGGGTTGAATTTTTCTATTATTTGCAGTATTTACAAAATATTTTTCTTCGTTCAGTCATCAAAATAGAAATTGTATTTTTACGAAATCTCTCTTCATTGAGCTTATTTTCTTAAAAATAAAAAAAAAATCATGCGTTATAGATTGAGATAATATTAAATTATTATTATACATGTATCCTCGACAGCTTATTATAAGAGATAAAATTAACGCTGAACTATTGACCTTTGCCGAATAATAAAGTATGCTGAACTTGCGAGAATTCAAAGGTCACTTAACGCGCCTGCAAACGATAAACGAGCTGCTCGCTAGCCAGTAAAGTAGGTGATAACCTTTTTCTAGGCCACAGGCTACATCTTTTTTATCTTCATCTATTCGTAGCAGCTATTCGCATCGTTTGAAAAAAGATGCAAAAAAGAGAAAAAAGCACACATTAAAGAGCACTTAGTAACGCTTATGCAATGAGACCCTATTGTCTGGAAAGCTTTGCAATTAATCAATTATCTTACGTATGCGTGATATTATACATAGTTGAGAGCTATTTTAAAAGAGGTGTCCGTGGCTTCTCGTATTTATAAAAACATTTGATATCGCAAGAAACTAATGCGACGTGAAAGATTGATCGGTGATATTTTTTTTCACAACTATAACTCAAGTTCATATTGAATATACGAACCTTGATATATTTTCTGCGAGTGCGCTTGACATTCTACGGATGCGAATTGAAAAATAGAAAGATTCCGTAAATTTTGAGAGGAAGTGGAACGTTTTCAACAGATTTTCGATAATTTTATTTCTATACAATATCCGCGCTTTAAGAGGATCGATGCATATCTCTAGAGTCTAGATATAGATCGAGACGATTGAAGAAAGTCATTTTTCATCGTTGAATCGTCGCGTCGCTTCGGAATGATCGGAAAGGTGTCAAAAAAGTCTGATTTAAAGTCTAAATTAAATTTCATGACGGGACGACGAACTTTTTGCTGCCGACAGCAACTACTGCTACAAGCACGCAGTGCGCACGAATGTTCGTATTCGCGGTTACGCCAAAATGCGCAAGAAAATATGAACGTTCATCATTCGAACGGAACCGGAAACCCATGCGGATATATCCTCGGTACGGATTCTGCTGAGGGGAGGATATGGGAGAGTTGCTTAAATCTGCAGAGTTAGGACAGGACTTACCGCCAAGACGCGGCTCGCAAATGGCGTTCAAATTAATTTCAACAAAGTTCGTAAATTATTAATATCCGCCGGGGCCGGCGGCTGCTGACTCGCTTGTTCCCGGCTAAATGTGCTGTTTAATTAGGAAATCCGCGATTGTGGTAAGACGGGGATTGTCAACGGTTTTACGTTACATTACAGGCTACCTGCGCTGACCGCCTGCCACGCAAGTGGATTGTGAATATATCTCGCACCCGCCAGTGAAACGAGCTTAAAACTATTCCGACAACGCTATGCATGGCTAACACTGCTGCGTATCACCGTACGTTGCGCCCACGCGCAATTACGCGACGCGGCGTGGAAGTTTGTAAAACAGCGTGGCGAAATCGTCACCGTACGAGTAATGGTTCTGGAGAATTCTTTTTTCGCGACTAAAACAACTGCAGCGTGAAATTGCACCGCTCTGGATTAAAGCGTTAATCGTGGCATTTTTGTAGATTATCAGAGTGTGACTAACTTTTAGACCGTATGTACGTGCCGTCGTAACTTGGACAGGAAAAAATTGGACGAAAATTGGGCAGGAATTTCAGAACAATACCATTTTCTCTCCTCATACATAATATATGATAGTTTACATCGCATAGCCAACGATCGCTATTCTAAAAACTGTCGATTGCCAATCTCACTGGGATAGCCACGTCTGACAGCGCGATATTCTCGCTATAGTATAGAAATTGATCGCCGTAAGTGAATTCGTTTCCCAAATATAACGGGAGACGTAGTCGGAATACTTGGTGACTCTAAGAATTTTCAGAGGACGGCTCATGAATGCAAATTAAAACGTTTGCCGCTTCTACCGCGCATCTCTTTCCTGATGCCTAGCCTTTCTTAGTGCTATTTGGCTTCTCTTACAAACAATGTTCAAAAGTCGATACTCACAGCGAGTGACGCTTAAATAAAAAGTATATTACATTTATTGTATATGTAGGTAACACATGTATACAAAATATACATAAATTATATAGTCTTAAATAAAGCTGTCAATAAATCTGTAGATTAATTGATGAAAAGACAATTGTGTACACTGCATAATTAATTAATTTACACGGACGCGTTGAATGAGTTTCACAGAATTAATGTATTTTTAATCGAATATCGTTAAACACGATCAACATCGTTTGTAAGGCCGTTGCATACTATTTTCACGACATTAGATGCCCGCAAAATCGTCCGCTTCTACCTTCCACGTCTTTCTTTATTTTTGTGGCGTGCGCATACTCCTAAGTTTCTCCACAGATATATAGGGCCACAACGCAATGCTCAACAATAAGAAAGCTTTAGAATGGCAGTGGCCATTACGGCACGGCATAATGCACATTTCCAGTCCAACATTTCCAATAATATGCCGCTGTTAAAGCGAAAATTATGCATTGACGGAACGATGAAGAAACGATAGAGAAAATTTAATGAAGATGCAATTTTTCTAACGAGAAATATATTAATATTGATTTTGGCACGCTGCTATTCGTAAAAACATTTGCGTTCTCTTCAAATATTGAGCCGAGATTTAGATGTATTTTCTTAATATATGTTACATACATTAGACATAAGTCTCAAAATGAAAATCGAGGTAAAAATGGCGCTAAGAGAACGGAAAGGAAAAACGGAAAAAGGAAAAGCTTGAACACGGCGCGAATGATATTTCCAATATTCTCGCAGCAACGCCAAGTTTGCTATAACGCAAAGTTCGAGATAAGTACGATGCTGATACAAACACTCATACAACATTCATGACTGACGACGACACGACGTATTGATACCTTACACTTTTCCAGTTTCAGTGCATCCGAGTCTTTTCCCGTATCAATGTTGAGTCTTTCCCTCTCAAACGCAACCGTTAAAAGCGCCAGAATTGATAGTATCTTCTCTCGTTAATTTAAAGAAAAAATGTATACATATTTGGTATATTAAGTCTGATATATTTCGTACAACTAGCCTGGTTTAATATATGATAAAGAATATACGTATAAATATATATATATATATATATATATATATATATATATATATATTTGAAGT
>Ga0157364_1009065_pt1 | contig 10311 bp, 2 predicted proteins | sample AttsexASBM2_FD_111476 | JGI IMG/M metagenome (GOLD analysis project Ga0157364, IMG submission 111476) | Fungus gardens microbial communities from leaf cutter ant in Ribeirão Preto, State of São Paulo, Brazil - Atta sexdens ASBM2 | ecosystem: Host-associated > Fungi > Mycelium > Unclassified ... | reverse complement strand
TAAGGACTATGCGAGGTTGTAGTGCCTACCACATGAGGCGCTGACTGAGACTACTCCGGCGCAGCCAATCATCGTCGTCATACCCTTGACCCAAGTCCATGCTATCTCCAGGAGGCGTCGATCGTAACAGCTACCATGTTGTATACATGTGCCCTGACATCATCTTCTAGATCTTTCTACTATGTTCTAGACTTATGACATCACATCATGTGACATGTCATGTGACTGTGATATCACGTGCCTCTTCATCATCACTAAAAATAAAAAGAAAAAGAAAAAGAAATTCAAAAGAAAAGAAATATAAAACCAAGAAAAATAGATAAAAGAAAAATGTTAGTGTCAAAGCATTCCATAACAATAATATATATTGACCTTAAGGCTAATATATGGCTGTTTAAGGTAGGGTAGAAGTAGCTAGCACAGACCAGGTGGATTTAGTATATAAGGTAGACTATCTTGTACAGAGTTCTTTATCAAGTTCTCTTGTGTAAACCCTATACAAGATTCTTTCTTTTGACTAATCCTAAGGTCTTAAGTTCATAACAAGGCTATCAGTAGCTATAAAAGCTTTGTCTGCCAATATCTTATGAACAGCTGAATGGATTCATATGATTAAACTTGCATTGAAGAGTGCTCATCAATCTGTTTACAATGATATATAATATATTTCAAAGCAATAAGTATTGGTAGAGATACAAACATATTAATATAGTGACATAATTAGTTATCTTCTAAAATTAGCCTGACAGCTGCTATGACAGATGACAGCTCCCATCAGATACAAGTTTTGATCATGTAATGGCGACAGCTTGCATATGGACTATCACTCTTTTGTATATATACCTCTGTATCTGAGGACTAGACCTCAAACTTAACAACATCAATTATTTCTGTTGATACTACTCATCATCTATTATCATTACCTTCTTATACTGAATCTCTGAAACACCATTAAGTTCAAGTATCACAACCAGTGAGTATTTTATTTGTGATACATTCTATAAGTTTAAAGTCATGATACTCTATTTACTAGATCTTCATCTTTTAAGACTTCTAATTTGTCATTTTTTGCTGCTAAGAAGTAATATAGCACTCCACAGATGGACTTCTCATCCAAGCTAGTCAACAATAGCAAGTTAACTAGTATAAAAAATGATTTCAAAATCTCTGCTTTTATTATATAGTTAGAGACTACAAGTTAGACTCCTATTCTAAGAAGCAAATCATAGTGCTTCAATAGCTACAAATTCATATGCAGCTGCTTCTGAGATATTTTTTGAAAAATAGAGAGTGATATCTAGAACTTTACACAGACTGAAAACTACATTGAACTTCTTTGTATGGCAATGAGTTCTATCTAGTTCAATATATCTACTTCTTTAGACCTTTACTCTCTCTTTGTTTCTCTTTCCTATCCTTTGGTTCTTAGTTAGAGCTATTTTAATAAAACTCTGTTTTGAGCTCTGGCTAACTCTGAATTGGGTCTACTTATTGTAGACTTGAAGTTTATGAGTATTCATAACCTAGATACTTTTGTAATCTCTCAATTGTCCTCTACTTTTGAGTAACCCAACATTACTATCACTAGTGCTATAGCTTTTCTCTATGTATTAAAACTTCTAAGTTTTAGCAAATTTCAAATCTGTCTTTACTTCTTAGATATTCAGACAAGTCTTGCAGAGTCTGCTTCTGATCTCTTTAATATCATTTACTAATATCTTCTATAAATCTAAAGCTGAAGTTTTTTTTAGCATTTAAACAAGAGACTATGAAGAAATTCATTGAGAAAAACCTTAATATAGACTTCATTCAGCTAACCTTCTCTCTATATAGTGCTTCAGTTCTCTTCATCAAGAAGAATGGTAGATTACTGCATCTCTGTGTTGACTTCCATAGTATTTACTGTATTATCAAAAAGAATTACTATCTAATTTTGCTCATTTCTGATCTACTAGATCTTGCAAAGCTTAGGTATATACTAAGATAGATCTTTGCTATGTATACTATCTAGCTTATATAGCTAGTAGAAACAAATAAAAGACTACTTTCAAAACTTATTATGGATCATTTTAGTAGTTCATAATACTATTTGATCTTACTAATATCACTATAGTATTTTAATAATTCATAAACAATATATTCTCTGATCTTCTGGATGTTTATATCATGATTTATTTTAATAATATACTCATTTACTCTAACAACATATTCATGTATTAGCAGCATATCAAAGAAGTACTTAAATACCTTTACAAAGCTTGTTATTATGCTAAAATAGAAAAGTGTGAGTTTTATTCCAAGTTGGTAGAGTATTTGGGATACATCTTTTCTTCTTCTAAATCTACTATATTCAATGATAAAGTAAAAATTATTCAAGATTGGCTAGAACAAAAGAAAGTCAGGAATATTCAGTTCTTTTTAGATTTTGCAAATTTTTACTGCTGATTTATCTTTAAATACTTGGACATTGTTATTTTGCTGACCTGTCTTACCCAAAGAAATATTTCTTAGAAGTTTTACAACTCCTGTCATAATACTTTTAACTCTCTGAAAAAAACATTTACCTCTGCACTTATTCTAACTTACTGGATCCCCAGTGCTCAACTTATTATAGAGATGATGCTCTTATTACTATTCTTTTTATTATGAACAAAAACAATAAATTTTACCTAGTTGTCTTTTACTCTTAGACTTTTATCTTCACAAAGTTAAATTATGATATTGATAATGAACACTTGGCCATTTTTGAAGCCTTCAAAATCTATTTCAAAGGTTTAGTTTTTCTTATTGATATTGTTATGGATTATAAGAACTTTTCTACTACCAAAATATTGATCCACAAACAAGTGTAGTGGTCTGAGTATTTCTCATAGTTAAATCTTGTCATCTAGTTCCATCTTAGATATCTTAGTACCAAACTGAATACTCTTGCTAGAGAATAGATTATCTGTCATAAAGAGAGGAATACTAGCTATGTCATAATTAACTCTCACAACTTTAAGCCCATTTTTCACCAATGAACAACTTATGACCTCTATTTGAGCAACAGTTTTAATCAGTCTCTCATTCTATATAACTATAGTTATTAATCTCAACATTTTTTACTAAAACATTCATATAGTCCTTTCAAATAATTCTACTGCTTCAAAACACAACTCTATAGGAGGCCACTAGTACTAGAGCTAAAGATGATGGGCTTGGTTTATTTTGTTTTTACTTTTTATTTTATTTTATTTTTCTATTTTATTTTTTTATTTTAGACTTTGGGTTAGATATTACAACTTAAGCTAAAGAGTTAGGCAAAAGAGGAATCTTGTATAGAGTTTATACAAGAGAACTCAATAGAGTTTCAAGTACAAAATGTTTATCTTATATACAATTAGCTAATAGTTTGTGCTATACTAAATCTAGCCTTTTTTAAAGAGTATATAGTATAATATTATTATTCTAGAATATTTTATATCCTTTTGTGGCATGTGATTATGACTTGTGATTGTGATATTTGACAGTTTGTGACATCACACTAACCTCTAATTCTAATTCTGAAAATAAGAAAATAAAGAGAAAAAAATAGAAATGAGAAAATAAAATAAAATAAAGTCTATTCTCTTTAACTATAATAGTATATTGCTGCTAACATATAAAGAAAGTGCTAGTTTTAGTCAATTTTTAGAAGAATAATGATTTATAGAATAACTATCTATTTTATATGCTAATATACTCTATCTAAGATAGTATTTAGAGAATGGAGACTAAACAATTATTCTGGGTTTAGGTAGCTCTCAGATCTTGAAATAAAGTTTTGTAAAGTTGCTAAAAAAGTAATTAACATGAAATAAATAGAGTTAATTCATACTAGATAAGATTTGAAAGCATAAATAAAAAAAGTAGGTTTATTTGTGAAGTTGACTGAATATAGCTAAATTAGTATATAATATATAATTAGAATGAACCAATAAAATATCTAAAATAGTGTTTGCCTCTATAAAACCTCATTCTATTCTCTTAACTTTTCTTAAAGATATGTTATATAGCATATTTTACTAGAATAATAAATTTGTGTTTTTTCTAGAGTTTGATGTATACTCTATATTTTTGCTCTAGTTGCTCTGATAGATGCTCTGTCAACTTTCTTTCCAAAAATTTCTTTTATTATTTTTCTTACTCTTTCAAACTCTATAACTTTGTCATGTTATACTCTCCATATTACTCTTTCATTTATATTTCTTATTTATACCAGTTTATGTACCAGTCTAGTATTTAGCTTATATGCAAAAATCTCAACCAATACAATCTTGTTGTAGCCTATTAATTCTTTTTAGTTACAAAAGTCCAGCTAGTGGTCCTCAACTATTTAACTTTCTGACTTTACCTTCTTCAGATTTTTGATAGTATTAGCCTGAGATTATAGGGTAACAAGGAAATTTTCTATAAAGGAGATCATCTAACTCTAGCTTAGAAAGGGCAGTTTGTTCATAGAGTCTCAAATATCATTCTTTTAGACAGTCCTTTGTTTTCTTCTAACTACCAACTTCTTTCTTTCTAGGATGGCAAGAATACTAATACTCTGATAGTAGTGTTTACTCATTTCTGAGTTCTATTATCTTTTTCTCCTTTGATCTTTCCTAATGTGAATCCAATTTTTTGGTATTATTTCTTTCCAAGTCATTTAGAGATTCCAATCCTAGTTGGTTTTTTAACTTTAGTTATTTCTTTACAGTCTTGAAAATTTCTTGAACACTTTGCAATTGATTCCTTCTGTTCCTCATTTGATGCTTCCCAGAATTCCTTGATAGTCTGCCCATATAAGAGTATGAAAATGATCAAGAGAAAGATAATGATGATTTGAGTCAGAATTATAGTTATAGATTGGGGTTGTTCTCCTTGAGAGTGATTTGAGGAGTAGAGTATCAACACATGTTGTGGCAAGAAAAGTTATAAGTCTTAGTCTTATGTTATGAAATCTCATAGTCTAGTGTTTAGAAAGTGACTAGACTACTACCATAAACACCATTTCACATGATTCATCCCACATGCTAAGTCATGATTCAAATTGCTCTGTCATTTGTACCATATTATCTATTTTATATTGGTATTAACCTCTTGGTTAATAGATATTTTACAGAAAACATACTCAAAGCACTGTGATTGAGTTCAATTATATCTAACAAGATCAATCTGCACTTTCTCAACACTGTTAGGTTAATAATGACAGTTACTTATCTTTTCTCTTTATATATCTCTTCACTCTGGAAAGAAACTGCTTCATTACCTTGCAAAGTGTTTGTTTCAATATTTCTACTGGATTTTGGATTATGAAAGCCTATTGTTTCTATTGTCCTATGATAGAGACTTTGATCCAAAGGACAATCTACTTCTAATAAGTTGAGTATCATTCTTGACTCCTAATAAACATCAAAATTAGTCTTGATAATAGAGATTTAGTACAAAGAACATTTAGCTTACAATAAAAGGATAAATAAAGTATTGACTGCTGATAATTGGATATGATTTGAGTTAGTCTGTGTAAGACCAGTAGTGTTATAATACGAGAGTGTGGACAGACTTTGGACTAGGGTTAGAGTTAGGACCTTAGATAATTATTAGTCTACAACGGACAAAGGGTTAGGAGATAGGCACATGACCTGGAAGTCATGTGATAGAGTCTAGAACGGTCTGGAAAGACTTAGGGTCTAGAAGGATCGGGAAGAGTCTAGAGATGGAGTTAGGGTTAGGAGATGACGTCAAGGGACAAGGGTTCCTTATGGTGTACACATGATGTGCATATGTACAGCGGAGATTAAAGGTATGATGTCAAGGCACATGTAGAAAGCATAGTGGCCTTATAGAAAACACATGTGGATGAGTAATAGGACATGAGGACAGAGTATGGACTTTAGGGTTGGTAATATAATGTTGTAGCATGGACCAGGACAGGATAGTATATATAGTGGTAGATATCAGTAGGAGCTCCTTATCGAGTTCTCTTGTATCAACCTGGTATAAGGTTTAGTCTCTGAACCAACTCTAAGGTTTTGAGTCTACAACAAGTAGCAATAATAGCATATAAGTCTATGACATTCCACAGAAAAATAGTTGCTGGCAATGGTTTGAGGTTATAAGTAATATCCATAATTGAGATTACTTTTGATAATTAGTACTAAGCTACTGTTTTCTTAGCTCTGGGCTTGCACACAAGAGCCTAAGTTATATGGACCATTAGTTGAATTGATCAAACCATCTATTTCATTTTTATACTTATGATATGAATAATAGTGTTCTATCATGGTAAAACACATACAATAAACAACTGGAAGTTCGCATGTAAGAAATATGGTCGCATATTCTGTCACCAAAAACAATCTGTGTTTTATATATCATGGTAAACCTGATAAAGGTCAAGAGAACCTCAATTTCTGTTGTTATGGCTCTGACAATACTTTTTTGTGTCAGAAGAAAATTTTTTAGGTTAACAGAATAAGATGCATTAGAGTATATACTAGAAGGCACCATAGAAAAAGAAAGTCATGTTATAGAGATGTGTCTCCATAGACTAGCAACCATGAAGAGAAACTAGTATTGTGGAAATGGAAAGAATATATGGATCCACTATTAGTATAGACAGTCCAACCTAGAAAATAAGATTAATTGATGGATAAGTATTGTATTATCTTTAAAAACCCACTAAGCCCTCAACTAATTTCAGTTATCAGTTTCTACTGATCAGATATGAAATTTTCCAAAAATACCTGTTATAATGAAATACAGAATGAGTATGACTACAATTACAATGATTAATGATAAATATGACAAAGTTCACTATCCAATTTTCTAAATCTCTCACCAATGAAATCCTTATTCCAAATTGCTCAAAGGCATAAAAACAATAGAAGTTTCATTACCATTGGGCCAAAGCCCTCAATGAATCTATTAATATCATGAAATATAGTTCCTAAGAGCTGTGATAAAGCTTACAAGTTGTGTGATAGCCTACTAATTGGACATCTAGCAAAGAAGTAGGTCAAATCAAGAAACAGATACATACTACTGAAAATATTCCAGTTAAAGATTGAAAGTACATCAAGAACAGTGGCCTACTGATTCTGATGCCCAAGTGTTATTCTTGGCTGGTATGTTGATATCAATATCTGGTCAATTCACTTGTAAATTTCCTTGTACTATATGAATCAGCTTTGCAATTTTTGATCAATTTTGTTATTTAACAAAGTCAGAGAATCACACTTGCATTATGCCAACACAGCTACCTATAAGGATCGAAACATAGATGGTATTCACCTTTGACCACTTCTTCCTAAGTTCTCATATATCAGGGTGGACTGAAATCTCATGATCAAATTGAGAACATGCTTGTAAATATACTGGACCTAAGGGAGTAATGTCATGGGAGATTGTTCTATACAATTGGAAAATCTCACCTGTCAAGGAATGAGATAAATGAAATCGTATACTATTAAGATAGCAAAGATGGCTTGAAAAGGCTTCAGCAATTTATTTGATAAAAATCAGAATAATTATACTTTGAATGTAACATATAATTGACAGGTGCTCTAGATCAGTGATATAATTCTCTAGTATTAGTCCATATTGATCAGCCATGGGGATGAGATGTATAAGCAGTGAAATGCTGTCAACGAAATACTTCAGTTATATATCAACTGATGTTATTAGATAAATTAAGTATTGATCTATTATGGTTATATGCAAATTCAATGTGTATCAATATTTCCTATCTGATTGAGAATAGAGCTTTTCATTTTCACAAACCAGTTTCACAAACTGTATTATAGAACAAAATAAATGATAATAGACAAGTACACTGCAACTGTGCTCCTATTGAACATTATGAGGACAAGCCATTCCAACATTTCCATAATAGTGAGAACTTTTGATAGTCAAGCTGCAAAACTTTAAGGACAGATATCATTCTTTAGATTTTACCTCTCAATTATTTAGATTGAAGTTTTGTAACAGAAAATGTCAGTAATATCTCATTTAAGCACAGTACAGAGACAGATACCAGTTTATGTTGTGCTCACCAAAATCTTCAAGAACCAAGATGTTTGGTTAAACACAGCTTAAAGATCTGATTCTGATGAAGTTACATCACAAAATATCCTTCTTTTCACATCCTCAATCCACAATATCTTCTTTCACACCTCAGTACTATAAGTCCTATGCTAATCTATGTATGCTAATCCATGTAGTCTAAGTTGTCTCAGATAAATGGATATAGTCGTTTTCCACACTTTGAAACTGGCTCAGTCTAACTCACTATTGGAGATATTTGGTACCACAGCCAAAGAGCTGGTAGCAGAATATTGTCTTACTCATATTGATATACTATTAACTTGTATATACCCTTTCATCAATGGTTCAGCTTTCCTGAAAGTTATCAAGTTTTGGATCAGTTACTTACACTTATTTACACAGCTATTGTCTTATAATACAGAGTCATTTTTTACATTCTCAAAAGACCTACAGGTTCACTCTGCCCCTTTGCATTATGCTCTTTGCTTTGAAAACAGCTACTCATCAAGGTAAATCTATTTTGACCAGTAGCTGACAGAAGTTTTCAGTGTTGGTAAGCTGAACAAGCTTCCCATTGAGAGTTCAGCAGATTACAAGAGATTTTATCTCAGAAACATACTCCTATAACCAATATTAGTTGAGGGCCCTGAGTAGCAGTCATCAACAGTGACTAAGCAAGGATACCAATTTTCCAGTCCAAAGCTGACCTGTTGAATTGATCTATTCTTGCTATCACAGATAATATTTCTCTAGCATCTAATCTACTCCAAACATTTATAAAAGAAAATATCTTTCTTTTATCACAGTTTAAACTACTTACTTATTTGTAATATCTGAATCTTGGATATACTCTCAGAGATTTAGGAGTGATTCAGAAGTTTAATAATAATGACAATAATGATGAAGATTAATATAGATGTCAATAATAATAAGAGATAATAATTGATGAAAATTGATAATAATTAATGTTGTTAAGTCTGAAATCTAATTCTCAGATATAGAAATATTTATACAAAATAGTAATGGTCTGTATATAAGCTATTTCCATCACATAATCAAAACTCATATTTAGTAGGGCTGTTATCTATTATAGTAGATGTTAGGCTAATTTTAAAAGATAACTAATTATGTCACTATATTGATATGCTTATATCTCTATAAATACTGATCTCTATATGATATAATATATTATTAAAAATTATTTGATAAGTACTTTTCAATACAAGTTTGATTATGGGAATCTGTTCAGTTATTCCTGAGATAATAACTAATAAAAATTATAGTTACTGATGGTCTTATATCTCAGTAATCTTTTGTTACTTTTGTATATCCTATATATATGCAAATAGCCCTTATTTGAAGCTTCCTAGTACAACTTGGTTTATAAGAATCAGTCTACTAGTTGTGGAGATATAAGTTGAATAAAGTTTGTAATACCTTTTTGGTCTACTTATATTTTTCTAGTATAGATCTACCTGGTTTCTTTTCATGTCTGATCACTTCATTACTGATTACATAGTTTCTCATAATCTCTATAGAACTCTGAACTCTATTTTCAAGGACTTTAGTATACTTAGAGTAGTTAGCCACTTATTTCCTCTAATTCTTAGATAGTTTTAGTATCAGTATTTAAGATACATAGATACTTTGTAATTCATTAGCTTGAAAATAAATGAACATAATACACTATCCTAAATACTTATACTCAGAAGTCTGACTTCCTTTATGATTTATTTTCCATTAATTTCTCTTTCCAAATATGACTAATATAACATGCAAAGATATAGTACATCTGCTAAAGCCAAAGTCATCTTAGATTCACATCCATATACATCAGATGATATTTCCATGCTTTTTTAATATCTTCTGTAATTTTCCTATAGATAGTTTCCTCTTCTAGGTATGTTTCTTATCTAATAATAGAGATGTTGAAAGAGAGAGGTTTTTAAAATTGTCTAATGGCTAATAGACAAAAGATTGTCAGGTTAAAGTAGATGTTTGCCCTTAAGTTGAGAGACAATAGAATACTAGGCTTTGTCACAAACTTCATTCAGCTTGTATCTCTACAACAAGTAGACTGATTTTCACAAACTAAGTTGCACTAGAAAGCCCAAAATGAGGGCTATCCACACATATACAGGATGTACAAAATCAACAACAAATGACTAAGATATCAGGCCATCAGTAGCTATAAAAGCTTTGTCTACTAATATCTTATGAACAGCTAAATGGATTCGCATGATTGAACTTGCATTGGAAAGT
>Ga0157364_1009064_pt1 | contig 10312 bp, 6 predicted proteins | sample AttsexASBM2_FD_111476 | JGI IMG/M metagenome (GOLD analysis project Ga0157364, IMG submission 111476) | Fungus gardens microbial communities from leaf cutter ant in Ribeirão Preto, State of São Paulo, Brazil - Atta sexdens ASBM2 | ecosystem: Host-associated > Fungi > Mycelium > Unclassified ... | reverse complement strand
TTTTATTAAAATATGTGAATTTTTTATCATAAACTGAATATTAAATTACTAATTAAATTTTTATTTATTTATATATCGAATTTTAAAACTTTGATTTTTGTTTTTCTTGAAAATGTCTTGTGTTTTTAATCATATTTGATTTATTTTCGGTTTTAAATTTAATATAATATAAATTTAATAAATTAATAAGATCTCTCTCTGCGAATATAATTTTACGATGAAACACGATAAATATCGGCATTGTCATCATTCGTATCATGCTTAAGCAAAGTACGACGATTCCTCAGTAGTGGTGAGACAGAAGGCTGAATCATTTCTTTCTTTCGTTGTTATACATTATGTAAAAATTAATCTACAAGACGGACAATGATCGATCGATGACGCGAAGAAAGTCTTGCTTCACTTTTCTAATTATCACTTGAGACCAGAGCAGGCTTATAAACAAGTCGACCGTAATTTCCGAACTTTTGAAGTTGCTTGGCTAACTTTTTATACTCAACCCTTCTCCGATCTGGTTTAATCGATGTGGATCGACATGATATAATATCCCGGACGTTCCTTATCCTGATATAGGGGGGAAAGACGTGATCCCGTTGTTGGGCTGCTGAGGGCTGACCTGAAGCTCATTTGGCTCCTTCTGATTAAACTCGAGTCAGCACAATGTTTACGCTACCGGTGCACTCCTCGCTCCTTCTACTTCCGGCATTCTCCATTATTCGCGAGATTACTCATTTTCCGAGCAATTTAACTCCTCAAAATTTACGTAAATGCGTTCGCGCGCGCTCACTTGCAAACTTCATTTTCATGATATTCACCGTAATACTCGATTTAATATACAGTGTACCTATCTGCTTTTGATTGCGAACTACACGTCATACTGTTTATGAGACAATTTGCCCTCTTGCTTTTCCTCTTCTCCACTTTTTCTCTGCCTGCTCTAGGATTATTTATTTCTTCGAAGAAGGAAAATTTTTCAATGCACGGATTTATCTCGATTACGTGCTGCGCTATTTTCAGTCTTTGCGAAATTTGCGACAGGTATTTTCCGGAATGAGGAAATAGTAATTTTCGTAGATGAAATCGAAATGAGAAATTTTTCATCTCAAATAGAGAAATTGTGGCATTTTTGAAAATAAAGAAACAGAGAAACTTAATTATAATATAAATTTTAGATAAAATCATATCTTACAAAATTGTAAAATTGTAAATTGATTTTTTTTTAATTGATGATTTAAATTGTTAATTTAATTGTAAACGAAAAATTTGATAACAGAAATTCTTCTCTCTCTTAACAAAGCAGCTTCTTTGTATCAAGATCATTGATGTCATGAAAAATTATATATATATATATCATTTAAGAGAATATCATTTAAGAGAATGTTTATCAAGATAAACAAATATGATAGCATTCTATTTATGCTTCTTTTAAATGATATTTTAAATTGATATTTTAAAAAGTATCTTTTTTTCTTATTTTTATTTTAGATATTTTAACATAATTAATAGAATTATTTATGATAGACGATTGAATAAGCGGAGAAAGCTGGTATACTAGATAAAACTTTGGCGAGCTATAGAGTTTCTAAACTCTCTGTACGTAATCTCGTTGATTAAAAGAGGAAACTATCGTATTTCTCATTGAGTTCAAATGTTTGCTATTACTGTCCATAATTAGACTACGATTGGATTATTGTGTCGCAAACAGTATTTATAATTAGAATATACACGATAAGCTAATGCATCTATTATAGTACATGTATCTTTTTGATCTGAAATAAATCCCTCCACATTCAACATTAAATAGTTAAAATTAAAATTGTAATTCACAGACACATGTTACGCATTTTCAACATATAAAGATAAAGTTAAAAATAAATATAAAAATAAAACAAAAATGGTGAAAAATGGTGAAAATGTTTTTCCGCTTACTTTGAGGTAACAAAAAATGCATTTAATTTTTTATCCACTATATTATGATAAAATTTATATATTGTGAAATTTAAAATTCTGTTTAAATTAAAATGTGTAGTTTCAAAATAGAAAATTGCAGCGCATTGTTTTTATTCTTCTTGTTTGCGGCAATTTGCATTTGAAATTTTGTTTTTGGCAGACTCTGATGGAATAAACGTGAGATTTCCGGTCGAGAGAGAATTGTCCGCGAGTGTGACGGATGAGATATCGGAATTTATCGAGAAGTAAACGCAGGAATGACGTAATTGAAGACTAGAATCGTTGAAAAGATCGAACTATCGTCGGTCTCGTCCATCTCATCGTCGTCGGCGTCGTCGTTGTTGTCATTCCTTTTTTTTCTGGCTGCATTTCGATTCAATTGCAGCATTAACTAATTCACGACGTCGTGTTTTCTGACGGCAACGTCGTCCGATTTATGGATGACAGAAAGAAATAAAAACAAAAGATATTTATAATCCGGAAATATTGAAATTTCTCAATCGTAAAGCGTCAACTAATTCGATGTGATATTAAAAAAATTTTTTTTTCTCATTGCCCTTGATAAATTTGTAAAATATTTAAGTTATGAAGATTCGATTGCGCTATATAATAGTTGAGGCTTAATCTTTTTATGTCACATTTAATGAAATTATGGAAAAGCGAATAACATAAAATCTTTGCGCGCGAACACATTCTGAAATATTAGTCATCAAAGTTTGTTTGGCAGAGAAAAATATCAATACGTGTGAGAATATATATTAATTTTATCAGTGTATTTTCTCAAGCGGAATTTTATGCCGTTTCTTATCGATGCGCAGGCAGTTATTGGAAAGAATCCGGTGATTTATTACTCCATTCCTGCTCGAATGTTCCAAGGGTCAAGTACGAAGGGAGAAACTAAGGCGGAATTCTTCTTGGCAAGGGATGTTTATCGGGAATGTTTTTTTGGCCATCACCAGATTTACTTTTCCCGTATAAATTTAGTCTTTGTGAAGTGGATCTTTTTAATGCCTCAAGTGTATCATTGAACAAAATTACTTTATATTCAATTATGTAAATAGTAATTTGAATTTGAAGTCATTTTTATTGTCTTAAAAAAATATTTGCAAACAGTTATATTTAAAAGTTTTTTTTTTCTAAGAAATTAATATTTATAATTTTTTAATAATTACGAATTACATTAATAATAATGACTCAAAATTTTCAAAAGGATTTTCAAAAGGATTCAAAATTTTAATCAAGATTTATTAGACATAAAATACAATATTTCTTAAAATCTAAATAAGTATTATTGATTTTCGCGACAAATGTGAGAAAGGAAATCTTGATTCCAGAACCAGCGAGTGAGAAAGGAATCAAGAATATTTTTCCACTAACTGCCATGACGCATGTCAACTCGACGACTTCATCGTCGAGAAAGCCGTGTCGGAAGTCGTACACTCCAGCTTCACCACACGAGTTCCCCATAGCGTTAAGAATTGCATTTGCTGCCCCGTTTCTCTGCGCCGATTCCCCAGCGGAAATCGGACCCGATAAAATGTGGAAATCCTTGAAAATTTCATAACGTTTCATGCGTTTCGCAACCGCATTCCTTGAGGACGAGCGTCTCTTTTCCATAGCACTCCTTGCAGAGATGTTTTGAAATGTTCCTGTTACTCGTGACACACTTAGAATTCTATAACATACTTTATATGAATAGCCGTTCTTTTCATCTTAACGTTATATATTTGGTTCTCTATAAAATTGTGTTTTGCAGTAAGTCTGTTTATTTTTTATATTATGCTACGATACAAAATTTAAAATCATATAAAATTCGATTTGTTCTTATTTTCTAGTTTTCTAAAATTTTTTTTTTTTTTTCATGTATTCAGCCATTAAATAATTAACAAAATACTAAGTACTAAATGTCTAATTACGAAAAGTATTTCTTTCTCCAAATATTTTTTATCAATTATTGAAATGGCCTGTATATGTGTACATAAATTTGATTCATAGAAATTATTTGAAAACTGATTCACTTGAATGATCGTTCAAATCAGTTCAGAATAGAGCGAGGATATGAAATGGCAGGATTAGGAAAGCAATAGCTGCGAAAACAGTGAAGTGCTCCCTGGATTCGATGGCCCGAGAGCGTCCGTGTGACAATGAGAAATATTACGGCTACTGCGCGTATCTGCGACATATGAGCTATTTACGAAAACTTGTATCTTACGCGTAATGATATCTATTGGAAAAACATATATGTGTATTGGATAGAAATTGATGTAAACCGACAATATACAATATGTGACGTAGTTTTACAGCATTGTGTGTGAATCAATAATAGAATTTCTTTATCGATGTGAAATAAAGAAAAAAGATAGTTTGATGGAACAAGTGAAAAGCTACGTAGACGGACCGTTCAAATATTATATTAGATATGTAACATATAGTATAGTTTATACGATATCTGATCAATTTTTGTTTATAGCTCGAAAATTATTGGAGATCTTTGGAAGATATTTTTGCATAATTCTTGACTCTAATTAATCTTTAAATGTTGCGTCATGACTTAACTCTTATGTCCATGTATAATATTTCACTTTTTTACTACCGTGTTTTACAAAGTTTTCACTAAAAGTGAAATCGAGATAAAATCTGTATAAAACTGCTCTTTGTTATTCGAAGAATGCAATATTTGAAATGTTATACGTCATACATAACAAATTCGTATAAAAATATAAAAATTTTTATTATTTAAAATTCGATATAGATATCTGGATTCCATACGGAAAAGCTGAAGTGTTTAAAAAGATAGATAGATATAGATCTGAAAATAAAATAATTGTATTGGACCATAGAATGATTATATAACTCCGCTCAAATACGACAATACTGCAAAAATTTTTAACGTTTGTCAACGAATTTTAGCATAATTATTTTAATGGTTAAAATAAAATATTATATCCTACATAAATTATTTTGATGGTCGAAATAAAATTATTTTTAAAACCATATCTATAAACATATCTAAAATTCTTAGATATTTGAGCAAAACCTTCCATGCATACACGGAGGAGTTAAAGTGTCATACAATAGTCATAGGAACTTGTACAGCTTCGTCTTGCAGAAATATCATTCCAGTTCTATACGCGTGAACTATATCTTTGAGCTTCTTATAAGACCTCGCAAAACCTATAATATTTCTAACTGCGCCATTCTCATTCCGGCGACGCATATCATTTAATCGCCGTAACTTCCTTGCGACTCCGGTCGTAATGCGGAATAACGCTCGTTTGGGCGGAAATGCACGCGGCTACAATGGCATCTTTCTACTGAGGAGGTACAAATAAGCGAACGTAAATATCATGGCGACTTAAATCGCGCATGGACGCGCATGAATTCGCATTTTACGCGGGTGGGATTCGTCGTGGAATGCACCAAAATCATCGTATTATGATAATCTATCGGCCATACGGTTCCTCGATACGCTCTTTCGGATCTATCTGTCTCAATTTATAGCAGGAGTTATCGCCAGACAGAGCATGAATCGGTGCAAGAATTCTGTCGCGTGATTATTATGCCGCGCGATAGCTTCGGTGAGCACATTTGACCATTCAACGGGTAAATTTAATTTTATAATTTTCCTGGGTCTCACGCGATACTTGCTTAATGATATTGCAATTTTTGTTTTGAAATTTGCTGCAGTGCAGAATCGGTGCGGATTAAAAAGATACTATTAAAAGGGCAATTGCGAATTTAGTTCGTTGTGGGTTCGTGCATTTTGGTAACAATGAACGTAACAAGCTCGGATTAAAAGATTGAACGTTTGTGCAATTATTATTTAGTAATATGCTTTTTTACGTTCAAATAATTTTACAGGAAAAATGAATAAAGCTTGGAAAGAGCAATAGCGTGAAATCTCATTGAACCTTCGCTTCGTGTGTATCGTATATATTAATCCTGTCGATTCTTTATATAGATCATGCTTCGTTCGTCGATATATATACACCGAAATGTCCATTGAATGCACCGGAATCACCGTATTATGATAATCGATTGCCCATTCGCTTCCACGATACGCGTCTTTACGTTCTTTTCGAGCCATGCAAGCATGTTATGATCGAACATCGCCGTAATGTTCACAAAAATTTCTATGGATCACAGCATGGCGAATGTGCGTTCGACCGTGGAAGCCCCGTTGTACTGTATATATTACATTCAATTTTTTTCGTGGTAATATATTTATAAATATCTCTTTTGAGTTAAGGCAGCGTTAATGAGTAAAATACAATTGTTAATTTCATCTTTCGGTATATATGGTATATATTTAATTTCTTCCGAAGATATAAATCATAGAATTTTACTAAATGCTGATTTTTACTATTAATTTACCACTAAAATGCAGAAAATAGAAAATTGATGTGCACGTAGAAAGGTTTTCCTGAAGTCTAAAAATTTAACTAGCCAATCTGAAAATAATTTTGTTGGAACATCAAAATAATTACGTAGGACGCTCAAACTGCTTGTTAAAGTGACAAATTGTTTACTACAGCATTGCTCATTATGTTTCTACGTAATTATTTTGATAGTCCAACAAAATTATTTTCACTTCTATATCTAGCTAAATTTACAAATTGAATGATATTTCAACAAAGCCGTTTTGTCGATGGTGAAATATCATTTTCGAAACTATCAAATCTAAAATATTCTTGTTAATTACATTATTCGACAGAAACATATTTTTTTTAACATTGGAAGGCTAGATTTTTTTCTAGTTTTTTTGGATGATAAATACTCCAAACTCAATCATGTCACAATTTTGAAAAAGTAATTGAAATTACAGAAACTATTTTCACGTATTTTATATATTTTATAATTATAGTATGTATCGTGTTGGAAATGTTGTTGTACAATCAAATTTAAGAATGTTAGACTTTCATCCCTCAAACGGATTTTTCAGGATCGTCTATGATTAACAATATTGTTGATTAAATATAGGATCTGCAGAAAAGCTCACTTAATTTTGATTACAATAAAACTTTTCCAGCATATCAGAAATCGTAATTCTAATATGATAAAATACATAATAAGTAGCTTTTTTGCAATTTTAAATGTAAATTTCTTAAAATTGTGACGTAATAAGATTTATTACGAGAAAGGAGAAATTTGGAAATTAAATTCATATTCAAAAAAATCATGGAAAAATAATTAGCTTTGTTCCAGTATTTTTTTTGTCGAACAGTTTTATCATTAAAATTGTATTATATTAACGCAGTTAGTAAAAGCACTAAGAGAGAATATATGGAGAGAGAGAGAGAGAGAGAGAAAGAGAGAGAGAGAGAGGAGAGGGGGGGGTTTCTAATCAGTTTGATTTTGTATCGAGCCATTATTGTTGTCATCATAACTTTGATACGAATTACGCTTCGAACGGAAAACTCGACGGAAGTCTCGTCGTCCATCGTTTATTCGTGGACTTCGAAGTCACGTAGATCCGGCAATAAAACTCACGCGACTGGAGTAAAGCCGCCGTTTTACTCTACTTCCTCCTAGAACACTTCCCTCGAGTTAGCGGAACTCCGAGAATTTCGACAGGCACGACAGAAGTGGTAAGCGCCCGTTGCGTCGCGGTGAACTCCTTTCGAAGCCGAGTAGTTTATTCGCATTTCCTGTGTTATGAGAATTTCGACGTACGTGATAATGGCGAATAGCGGTGACTTCATTGGTCGAGGAATACATCCGACTCTCTAAGTTTCGCGTTCGCGACTGCGTTAGTTGCGAAACACTGCCCGAGAATTTGCTCTCTAACGAGGATGTTTGCAACTTTTCGTTGTGCGGTCCGATTTAGTACACAGAAACGGCGAATGCGCGGAAAATCGTGCGAGCTTCTCCGAGTTGACAAGAACACTTGTTCTTGAAGCGGAATTAACATTGTAGAGAGATTTCATTGAAAACTCGACTCATTTTCTCAGAATTCCTTGCTCTAGTTTGCTCCACGATATACATAAAATAAAAAGGAATATTTTTTAGACATACATGTATGAGCGCGAAAATATAATGTAAATAAATATGGAACTTACATTGTAGTAACTGTACACGACAGATACATTCTGCATTTTACTAATCCTAATTATAGGCAGTAAATAATTAATATTATTTATAAGAAAATAATTTCTGGAATACAGAGAATTTTGTTATATAGAGAATAGATATTTTGTGATCGTATTATAATTATATTTTGCCATAATTATTATTGCTATAATATTCGTAATAATAACGATATTTTACAGTTATATTAATAAATATAGTAGTTGGCATCGAAAATGACTGTAAATTGTAATTATTATTATACAAAATTGTTTGTTGTAATTATTTATAAATTAAAATAGAATTATAATTACAGGAACAATAATCATAATTACAATAGTATCTAATTGTCACAAATCTAAAAAATTCTTTTAAAAGAAAATAAAAAACGATTCCAGACGTTATTTTATTAATAATAATATTATTTATTATAATTATTATGTAATAATTACAAATACTAAAAATTTTTTTCTCTTATTTGCATCTCCTTTCATTCGAGCATAATTTTTGTGCATCATTATGCTATAATTAGTTTTAAAAATTATTTTCTAGTTTAACATAATTTATATATATTCCGAAATGATCAGTTATACAGAGGGTTATTGAAATCCGAATGAAAAATCGGAATTAATATTTTGCTTTAAAAGTTGAATGATTTCTATTTACGTTCAGCATCGATCAAAAAAATAAACAATGAACAAAACGAGACAAAGGTGGAATATATAAAAGGCTGTAGTCATCATGGTTACAGTCTACCGAAAATTGCATCCTAATTTAAAATGCTTCGCCACGCGAATTTTTCAATTCTTTTTGATGTACGCATTTTTGCGGTGCAGCGGACTTTGACGATGGTACGCAGTGGCCATTAAGAAACCGGACATTAAACAACGAGGAAACTGCATCAAACGAGAATATAACGGTCAACGCGTGTTTATCGTTAAACTCTTTTCCTTTCTCACAAACGTCCGTTATTTTATTATGCGCGCAAACGTTCATTATTTTTCTTTTCTCTGCTCTGGTCATTTTCTGCCCTTTTCTCGCACTTCTCGCGGACCGATATCTCGAATTTGCCGTATCGAGCATTTTCGCTTCGCTGATTTCACTGGATTCAGAATTCCAATCGCTGATCCAATCCTTTCTACCGCGCACGAGGATTTCGGGAGCGCTTACGAAGTCGACGAAGTAAAACCTTCGGTAAGATCGGTTTCTTCTGGTCCTGTGGGCGTCCTAGGTGCGCCTTGGGATCTTTCTGTACGCGACCGCACGTGAGATTTGAAGGAAGTCAAATTATCTGAATATAATTTGACCATCCGAATCGGATGGAAAAGATTGCTGCTCTCACGGTTTCGATCGAACGAAGGACGACGTTTGCCAGCGAAGTTCTTTTAGTCGATTTAAGATTTCAATCAGAAAATCCAAAAAAAGTAGAGAGATTCTGGCACGAGATATACTCCTACACGATGATATCGCAAGCGAGTCTATCTTCTGATACGAATAAAAACATTTTTATCAATGTGTGCAAAATATTGATTTTTTATCAAAGATATATATATTTTATCAGAATGTTGAAACATTTAACGTTTAACTAATTGAAAAAGAATATTTGTAATAGATGAAATGTATAATTATGTTAAAATTTATAATTAATAAAGTAATGATCGTTGTCTGAAAAATATTGTATTTCATAAAATTATTACAATATTTTATAAAGTAATACTTGAAAAAAATGTGATACTGATTGATATTTTTTATAATATTCTTAATTATTTATTATTTTGATTCTTAATGCGATTTTAATTTTTACGCGAAAATTGTATATTTTAATTAACTATGTACACATACTATATTTGCACTTGTCGAATATGCAACGAGCAAACTGAAGCAATGACCAACTCCAACTTCTGAAATTCCTAACCGTGAAATTCTTCAAGTTTCAAGCATGTAGCGTGACACACTGATTTAACATTTGAGTGTTAGCTTAACTTAAGCTCGTAAAAGGAAGGATTACTAGCGAACTTCTCGTACACGTGAGTTAAGATAGACGTATGTTTCATGAGTCTTCATAGCGAAACATGAATTTACGCGCAAGTAGACATATATATATGTATGCTTTGTATGTATGTGAGCGAAACTACATGGTTAGGTGCCTTGAACGGAATTGATAACGCTTGTCTTCGCAATCAGAAAGCCAACGATGTGCGCAATCACGTGAAGCCACCATTTCAAAATGAATATTGCGAAGATTGTTTGTTGCTAACTATATCTATTACATGGTGTATCGAGACATAGATGAATA
>Ga0157364_1009063_pt1 | contig 10313 bp, 3 predicted proteins | sample AttsexASBM2_FD_111476 | JGI IMG/M metagenome (GOLD analysis project Ga0157364, IMG submission 111476) | Fungus gardens microbial communities from leaf cutter ant in Ribeirão Preto, State of São Paulo, Brazil - Atta sexdens ASBM2 | ecosystem: Host-associated > Fungi > Mycelium > Unclassified ... | reverse complement strand
GTTATTTAAAAGGATTGTAATTTGTCGTCTCTTGAAAAATACTGCTTTTGAAATATCATTTGTTATTATTATTTTAAAGCAATATCTCGACGATAAATATGTAATAATGCATAAGGTGCAAAAATAAAAGAGAAATTTCTCCACGGTGAAAGAACTTGTTCTTTGTAAAAAAATTTCGGTATGAGAAAAATGTTTGATATCGTGCGTTTGAACGTCGACTTGACTTATTATTCGCCAACGTTATAAAGCCCTTTCACATCAATTAATTTTATTTGAACGTTTGATGCAGGAAATAAAAAAGAGCATTCAGTTTCTTTTCATTTTAAATGTCTCTCGCACTCTTTTCTTTCTCAAGAATAAGCTGTAGAATCACAATCGGAATTAATTAAAACCGAAAATAAATCTATGTTTATTTAATTCAAAATAATTTTAATGTAATTAATGCGTATTGCGTAATTAATACATTTTACAGTTAATAATTAAGTTTTAATATTAATGTACTCAAGACAATTTTGACTCAAGACTTTTTCTGTCAAACAAGTTAATTCATAAATGATTTTATGAAGAGGTATGAAAAGAGAGAGAGAGAGAGAGAGAGAATATTGATTAACGAATAAATTAATTAGCAGAAATCATTTCAATAAAGTTTATTATAAAATTGATCATTTCTATTGTATATAAATACTTATATGTACATTTATTATTGTGTACATTTATTATTTATATGCTTAATAATATAGTTTTAATTATTATTTCTGTCATACAAAAAGAAAGAGATGATAGAAATCTCTTGCTAAAATCGTATTAGATTCATTAAAATTTGATATCTTTCAATGCTTTCAGGTAATGAAAAAGAAAGTTTAATGCAAACCCATTTATTCTCTCTATCTGAGAGACTTGCGAATGCATAATTCGGTATTAATTATTGTCTCCTTTATGCGAAGATAGAAATTTCTCGTTACGTTGCGTTGTACTAAACTTACTCAATCACGGCACAAGGTAGAAAGTTTTTGCTCTAAAATGCAACTTGCATACTGTTTATGCTCGTGTCGTGTTAAATTAATTATAATAGAGTCCGATTGGCGGTGACCTAGTTAGGATAATCGGTAATAAGGATTGTCCTTTCGATGCCGAGCTCATGCTCCCTCCGACATCCAATATACATTTCATATTCCCTAACACGGTACAAATGCTTTGATAGTATAAGCGAGAAATAATCGCTACTTTATTACCATTTCGAGAAATTCGCTATTTTCTTACGTAATCTTAAATTCAAAAACTCGATATCGTTACATATAATATGAAATTGATAAGAAACATAGCGCAATAAAAGAGATTGTACAAATCATAAAACGTTAAAAATGTTATTTTTTTCAATGTGAAGAGCTTTCAAGATTATCTTACAGATTTATTTTATTCGCTTCAGCACTTTCACAAATTAGCAGTCTCATTTTAAGAATCGATTTCTGATCAGCTCTATTATCCGATAGAATTTTACATTCTCATTGAACGTAAATTATAATTCTAGATCTTATCCTACCATTTTATTCTAAAGTAGTCATTATTTTCAGATTGAAATTTAACATCTCTTTATACATAATGCATACAAATTTAATAGATGTTGAGATGTTTTCCCAAAAATTTTGCTATTGTTTTTACATTAAAATCCCTTTTATATGCAATCCTTTACAATTTTTTATTCAACAGTTCTCGTAAACATGACTTCAGTTTTTACGCAATGCAACCGATGGTTTGTTTAAAGCAATCAGGTAAATTTACGATGCTGCTGTTACACGTATTGCTTACACCAATGGTTTCGGAACGATTGAATGTTATCCAAGGCGTTTTAGCGTGATTGGATGCCAGTCGACGAGAGACTGTACGCGACGATCAAGAGAACGCGCATTGCAACGAACGACGATGCAAAGCGATTTCGAGATTTAAACAAGAGAGAAAAGGGAAGGGAAGATACAACGATTAGAAAGGGATGCCTGATTAAACGTGATCTTTCAAGCGTAACGTTATTCTCTTTTGAAAACGATCGGAACTGATCGAGCAAGCCGCAAGTATTTTAGGAATCCGAAATGTAGGAATGAGAATTTCGAGATTATACCATAATTCTCTTTCAGTCAGATTTCTGAGTATTTGAAGAAAATCAGTGGCTTTTATTAAAAGAGACCTACAATTTTTAACTTTATCTTGACATTTCAATGAATATTAAGTTTTTGTAAAAAAATAGAAATTTTTTCGTGTCCATTTGCAAAACAATATTGATATGGAGTAGAAAAATTTTAATAAATTATAATCTTTATAATATATTTTAAAGAATATTTAAGATAATTTATTAAACATTTAAGATAATTATAAAGTAATTATGAAGTAAAAATAAACACGAAGTATTATCAGTATTCTCAATACGCATGTTGAACCGTGGTCCATGAGTTTTAACGGAGTTGATAAGTAAACTCGCGCGCACTCTCAATTCCGAGCTAACATAATAATCGTTAATTGCGCAGACTTTACACACGGCTTGAAAGTTGTAATGGCGCTTAGTTTCGTTTAGAGCCATTTGCGCGACCGGAACGTGACGCCATTAGAAAAACTTTGCGATTTAACACTACTGCACGGTTGTGATTCTAAACGACATATTATTTCCTTTTAAAAGCAGATGAGATCGCAATTGAACTATACAAACCGCTCAAATAAAAAGATTATTAAAGCGCTTGATAAATCAATTTTTTTTAATGGAGAAAAATTATAACAGATAATTGGACCGCAAACGAATAAAACAAATTCATGAAATATGTGTAATTCAAGACTTTGGTATTTTAACATCAAAATTATTTATAAAAAAATCAGTATATAATTTTATTAATTTAACCGAATGTTTAATTAATAAAATGCGAGCATTAGCTCCTTTTTAAATCTCTTTTTTTGCTACATATCTATATTGGAACATAGTAGCGTTTAAGAAAGGAATAAAAATGTGATTTTTTTTATTGATTTACCGCAAAATATTCAATTACACGATGAAGAACTTTCTATTTATTGTTGTATGAATTTTCTATTTATTGTTTTACGAGGATTTTTCAGCCAAAAAAAACATGACTGGGAAAACGCGGACACGATAAAAAGTGATTCCTTCGAGAATCTGCGCGCAATCTTACGGTGTGGTGCAAAAATCGCGAGTTTTCTGGTGAGACGTAGTCACTCTAAATCCGATCGATTGACAATTTCGTAGGAAAAGAGGATGCGATGAGCTGCTTTTACTTCGTTCGGCGAACCGAGCGACTCTTGTAAACGGATTGGCTTCCCTCAAAGTGTGCATCATCAATGCTTATAATTGTTCCTTTTTCGAATCTGCAAATGAATCATCGAGAAGGGAAATCTATTATATGCATATACGGCCACGTATTTATAAAGAGCTCCGCATAATAAAAAGAACAGGGAACAGAGAATAGAGAATAAAAATTTCAACCTACCAGAAACTGTGTATTCCACAATACATGATTTCTGATAGGTTGAAATTCTTATTCTCTGTTCTCTGTTCCCTGTCTCTTTTATTGTGCGGAATTCCTGATGCTCCACGAGTATTGATAATTTACTAGAATATTCTAAAGCAATTAGAGCCAGAAATTCTAATGTCGAGAAGAGTTTTCAAATACAAGAGATCAAAATTAGCTAATTGGTATCATATAAAGTTCGCGTGTCCTTGTAATTGCGTTTATGTGCGAATTTGTCATCGAATATCGATTTATAGCTCATGATACTGACAATCCCAGAAATTTAATATTGCTGAATTTAATAATGAAAAACAATAATTAATTATTTATTTTATATATTAAAAGTATTGTTCATTGCTTTTAGTATTTCAAATAAATAATTTATTATAACTACTATCTTTCAGTAATAAATTAGCCAATATTTTTATAAGAGCAGTTAATCATTAAAATAAATTTTATATGCCAATTATTTAACTTTGTTAAAAAAAATTGAATAATTAATATATCGTTCCACTTTAATGAAATTGATAAATTATGGTATTAAACACACCATTTGAAGAATAAAATTTTTACAATTAAAAAATAATTTAATAATTTAATAATATCATTTCTCTTTCAAAAATTGTTATGTTCAAACGACAATAAAAATTGTATTTGATTTCCTTATATTTAATTTTAAAAAAGAAATAAATTGTCTAATTTTTTGTGATAATTGTGAATTTATTTTGCTCGATTTATTAAATTATCGTTATTATATATATATAAAATACGTTATAATTCTAAAAATTTTATAATATAAAAATTAATTTAAATTCTAAATTAAATATTTTCTCGAGCAAGCTAATTATTCAAATCTAAAAAATCATATTTTCATAATATATTGCTAATTCTTTATTTCAATATATCAATTTTTATTTTCAGATTATCATTGACTGTCTCGATTGTCGTTTTGATTGTTGCAAATATTATAGATTTTTACAGTAAATAAATCGAACATTCCAGTTCATATATCTGCGAGCAAATGGCACTTAAAGTTTCGGAAGGAGCAAAGTTCATTTTAGTGTCGCCGCAACTTTTGCTCGTGTGGATTTGTCAGCGATTCGCAAGTTTCTAATTCCTGAGTCGTGTTAATGGCAAGCATACATTCGCAACAATGTTACTTTTGTTGCGGTCGTATCAATGTGGCTACGAGTAGTTTTCCCGGCAACATGTCACTGTTGTCACTCTTCAGTGAATTGCCGCGGTCGGACCGTTGACAACAATTCAACCATTATGGGATCACATAACCAGGACAGAGGCACGAATTATCTCATAAATCTATAATGGAGGTTCGCTAATTTTTCATTTATTCTTCGAAACGAACATTTCGTTTAATCTCGAACTTAAAAAATGTTTAAAAATACAAACAAAATATTATTAGTTTTATTAAAAAATTCTCTATATAACACATGAAAAAAAATTATTAAATCTTAATTAAAATACTATTTCTTTAAATAGTAGTATTTCTTTTAATAGTTTATGATAAATAAATATTTACTCAATAAAAAATAATAAAAATAAAAGTAATAGTATAGTATAGTATAACTCAATAAAAATAATAGTTAAATCGAATTAATGATTTTTGTATCAAATAAATATATGTTTACATTTAATAAATATTTATTTAAAACAATTTAAACATAAACATTTATTAAAATTTTTTTTCAGTGCATATACTATTAAATAATAAATGCAATAAATTAAAAAATTTGGCTGTAAAGAAATGTTTCTTAATTTTATTCGTGTGTTTCACATGCATTATATTAATTTTATATTTGAAAAAAATCGTAATACTTATATCTAGAATTATTTATTCATAAATGTATTATAGGATTCTTAAAGAAGAATGCTTAATAATCTTGATACAATACATAGAGAAAACGTATATAGAGAAAAAGATATTTCAATTCACGACGGACAATTGTGGCGATAAAGTATGGAATGTGGTTGATTTTTATAAAAAATTCGTAGACGTCAAATGACAATAGGGACCATATGTTACGCTTCGCATCGGTTGGCAAAACGCGCAACTTTGTCGACACGATTCATCGCGAAATATGCATATATGCTTTCAATATGTGTATGTAATGTAAATTGAGCCCAGAGGGTTGAATTTTTTAATTAAAAAAATGGTCGCTAAAATAGCTCTTCATTCATAACTATAACTTCTATTTTAATATTCTTTTTGTTATGATTTTCTGAATAAAAAATCTCTGCAAAGCAGAAGTAGCATAAAGATTAATAATTTTATCTAATTATGTAATTATTCAAATATAAATAAATTGCCTATAAGCTTCCGCAGTTTGTGTGTAAATTTATACGTATTAATTACCGCGAATACATAGAAGCAATTTATTTATATTTGATCTATTCTTGGAACAACATTATTTTATTTTAATTATGTAATTATTATTCATTAAGAATAATTAAATAAATACAAGACAAAATTAAAAATTGTTTCTTAAACAATGTCCGTTTCTTGACAGAAACTTTAAAATAAAAAGACAGTGAATAAAAAGCAATTAATAAATATTTTTCAATCAGTCTTAAGTATGACTATAATTATAGTCATTTTAGACTGCCAATTATATATATTGTGTTTCTTATTAAAACTATGATTTTTATTATTAATATTATAGCAGTAATAATCATAATTATTATAATATGTAATTATAATATGTAATTATAATTACAAATACTAAAAACTTTTCTCTCAATGTAATTTCTCAAATATATCGAATCCTTCATTGACTATTCAATTGTTCAAAAACATAATCGAGTCTAATTACAACAAAATATATCATGCTAATGTCTAATTTTCATAAAGTATCATATCGACGGAATCGCGTAATGGGACAATAATAGCAAGGTTTTACCCATACTGATGCCAGAGCTGGATGGATCCTCATTCTTGGCGCCCCAGCTGCCAGCCAGGTTGAGTGCCAGCAGCGGCCGTTCCTTCAGCAACTCAGCGACCGATGCTAGACCCTCACATCCACAGCCTAAATGGGGCAAGTGCAACGCCTGTACTTGAATGCAGTCGCGAAGTGCCTCGCAGACCCGGGACACTTGCTCACCGGACAGATTCATGTCGAGCACCAAACGCGACAGACTACCAGAGGCGTGACTCAGGCCGCGACAAAGAGCATTCACCACGCACTCCAGTCTGAAATCAATCGCATTAATGGCGGTGTTAATAAGACACTTAGGCCCCGCATTTTATCATCCAATGCATTATAACGTCAAACTAAACCAATTAAAATAAAATGAAATTTGGACGTTTAAATCTTTTAAAGTCAGAAATATATGTGTAAAACTCATATACATAGAACATGGACTGCGCTATTCGTATCTAATTAAATGTAATATAAAATAAATGCAATAAAAATAAAAAAGAAGGAGCGTAAAGACGGTCAATCTTCTTTTTCTAAGATATTGGTTGAATAGAAAAAGACAAGAGAAAGAGAACTGATTGTCTTCGTGTCCTATTTCTCTCATTTTTATCGACATAGATGACGCAATCCATTCTTCGGTTTTGAAAATTAATATTGAGAAACAAAGAATGTCATAAATACAAGACTCATTAATGAATAGTTTTTGAGCTTTAGTATATCAAATGTGTAAGAACTTTGTTGTTCTCATAGAACACTTTTGATACACATCATAATTCAAAAACTGTCCATTAAGCTTTGTGCCTATGACACCTTTTGTATACCACATTATAAACTACATTACTTATGTGTAACTAACTCATTTTATCAATGGATATAATTTTCCATATAACGATTAGTATAGAGTCTCTGTCCAGTCTCTTTTCATGGGGCTCAATGAATTAATAATTTTCTTGTTAAATACACATGATGAATTAATTGTCCGTTATAAACTGCAAACATTTTTGGAGCTTCGTATACAAATTATACATGTAATATCTATTTATTCTGAAAGCATGGTTAATATTGAAGTTCTATAATATTGAAGTTATATACATTTCGATTTGAATTATGGTAAATGAAACGCGAAACGAAGGGAATTTCCATCGGTGTTAGCGATATATTATATTCTGCTATAGGAATAAAAATTGTAGCGAATCAGAAGCGCTTGACGTGAGGGATGAAGAAAAAGGGATGCGCTTTCGGGAAGCTCGGCTTTCGGAGCCGCGCGCGCAAGATGCAACCAAAATTCGGTTGGCGCAGTGAGTTAGCGGTGTGGAAGTTCGGCGGACTTGTCGGCAAATATATTTATGCATATGTAATGCGCATTTCACGCTGTCTATTCGCGGCGTTATTCCTCCAGCGTATCTGGCGCGTAGATACGCATTATGCAAAGTCCCGACGCTCCTCTGGGGAACGTTAGGCAAAAGCCTGGATTTTCTCGCGCGTGGTAAGCCGACAACGAGCGAGTGGGAGAGAACGCTGGCGTTGCACATCCCGATTACTCTCGGCTCTTGAAAATTGGCTCAAGTCAGTAGTGTAAGTTCTAACTAGCGTTTAGAACTTCTCTCTCTTCCGCGAAGATGAGGAGAACAAGAAGGATTCCTTCACACCTTCCTATTATTCAGAGACGACGTGTTATTATGCTCTTCATGTCGTCGCGCGGTCTAATATAAATTAGTAATAGTAATTTGCAACAACGGACAAATGTTACGTATATAATGGAAAATAAATGTAGATAATTAATCAAATAATATAAGATTATAGAGGATTTTTCAAAAGTAAATACACTAATTGGCTGACATATTTAAATTCTTATTATTTCACAGCTATTGTTTAAAATAAAAACTTATGAATAATTTTTTATTTAATTTTTTTGAAAATTTTCATGATGTTTGGATTCGCAAATTTTGGGATTATACTCTATATATGTGTATATGGACATATATTCACACACACACACACACACACATACACACACACACACACACACACACACACACACACCGCGCGCGCGCGTGCGCGAACAAATTGATATTTGATATTTTTTTCTTTCCATTCTACTTTCTTTCATTTTTTGAGTTTTCTCTTTCATATATTCTTTTTCTTTTAAGTCTTTTACCATTTGTATTATTCGCTTTTTTCTATACAATCGTTTTTTTTTTATATTATCTACTTCTTCCCATTATCTTTTCTTCATCGCTTTTTTTTACTTTGATTTTTACCTTTCCTTTATAGCGAATTACTTTATTGCGACCGAAGCTTTTCAAAGCTTTCGCGCGGAATTGGCCGTTTGGCCTTCGAGATGTGAGACAATTGCGGGTGAAGTGCAAGCAGTGTATTCGCAAAAAAGCGCGGGAGAGATGGCTAATAGTGCAGTTGCGAAAATGGCAGGCAACATTCTCGTAACGTGGATATCGTAATATTAATCGAGTATTTGCTTTGGCTTTCGACATCGTCGGAAAGTACGCAGGAAGAATTCGTAAACACCTTAGAAGGCGTATCACAGTAAACATGATAATCCGCCGCATTTCACGCAAAAAGGGAGTAAAAAAGGGAAAACTTCCACGATGCAACTTGGCCACTTTGCATGGTAACTGGCTTCAAACAAGCGATAAAATATCGCGAATTTCAAAAATTTCACTCTGTATCTCGTTTGGTTATCCGAATAAAAAAAAACAGGCTAAAGATTTTTTAATTTATTAATTTTTCAAGGAGTTAAAAGGAAAATATAATTTCGGTTATTATATTAACGTTATTATATTAAATAGCTGAAAGATTATATAATGTAAATTATATAATGTAAATTATTTTCCAAATAATTATTTTAGAAGGAGAGAATAAATTACACTTCACTTTATTGTTCGTTAAGTGTATTTTTTATCATTTTTATTAAACATCTTCTATATAATCGTTTGAGGAAAATTATAAATTAATGAAAGAATAAAGAATATAAAAATTTGTGAATGTTAAATATTATATATTATAAGATAAAATATAATAGATACGCAAAGATATTGAAGTTGATAAGATCATGTTGTGCTCGATTGTGGCTTTTATCTTGCAGCGTATGATAGCTTCAGTAATATCCGGAAAGAACTCTTTAGAAATATTCAAAGTGACGATGGCCTGATCGATTCGTCCGAATAGAAAAGATAGACAGGAATATTGACTTTCGCGCCACGAGAACAAAAGTGATGGCCTACGTTACGGAAAAGCGATTGAATGAAGCGTAAAGGTTTGGTAAAGGTGGAACTGAAACAAGAGGAGAACGTTTCGACGCGAAACAATGAGCTGCCGCACATCATCGAGAGAGTTTCTCCGAAGCAAATGGTAGATGTTCGTCCTCTTTTATTCCTCCGCCTCGCAGTTGCCTCCGCATCGCGGAAAAGATACTACTCTCGTGGAATTTGAAGAGACTTCACGAAAAGGGTTGTATATTCGGATTGGCAGAAAAGACCGATAACGAAAAGCAGAGTGAACGAAAACTCTCAGTTTTTGTGAGCGTAATCGCATTTAAAATCAAATATAAGGAAAGAAAGAACATTTGGAAAATACTTTCCATGTTGTAAATATTTGGAGAATATGATTACCTCATTTACAATTAATTCGTTAAACATCAATCAGATTTAAGTTGTTTGTAATCTAAAATATTTGGATTGAAGACATCATTTTAAAAGCATTTCGACATGTCTGATTTGGTTCAGCAATTAAAATTCTATTTGCATTTTTGTGGGAGAAGATTAAATTTTTCATGTAAAGAAAGTGGCGAAGTGAAGAATAAAATCGTAATATGTATAACGGCGAAGAGAAAGTCCCCAGGGAAAAGCTCGAGGCAACG
>Ga0157364_1009062_pt1 | contig 10313 bp, 5 predicted proteins | sample AttsexASBM2_FD_111476 | JGI IMG/M metagenome (GOLD analysis project Ga0157364, IMG submission 111476) | Fungus gardens microbial communities from leaf cutter ant in Ribeirão Preto, State of São Paulo, Brazil - Atta sexdens ASBM2 | ecosystem: Host-associated > Fungi > Mycelium > Unclassified ... | reverse complement strand
TATTATGAGATTCTATTTCCATTTCTATTTCATTATTTAATATTATTTAATGTGTACCATTGTATATACATATATATATATATATATATATATATATATATTTTTTTTTTCTTCTTTATTTAATTGATTTATTCGTATATACATTTATATGTATGTATATATGTATGAATAAATCAAATAAATAAAGAAGCGTCAAATACGATTGAAATTAAATCCAGGGCCTAATAACATTTCTATGTAAATTTTTAAATACATTTCAATTGTGTAATGTTTCAAGATTTTCTTTTAGCATCATTTATTAAATTAACGATCAATTTAATTTATGATATATTTCCAGCTTTAATTTGCGATTGCTTTTCAAATCCGACAATAATCAATGTGCAATTTATATAATTATTAAAACATGTATTTAAAACTTTATACATAAATATTGTTAGGCATCTTGATTGTATTTGACGCTTCTTTACATTGACAACGACAGAAAAATTTTTAATATTTATGACTATAATTTATACATATATACTATTGGGCTGTCCGGAAAGTTCGTGCCGACTAACCTATATAATTTAATAAATGTATACTAAAGTTTAAGATGTTTAATAATAAATATAACTAGGCAATAAAGTAACTACAAATTATATAATTAAATTATAGCAATCATTTTTATATATTGTAATAATAATTATAATTTGTGAAATAATTTTCGATGTATATGTATATACTCATATTTGATAGAATTTATACATAGTTATTATTAATAATATTATAGCAGTAATAACCATAATTATGATAATGTGTATTATAATCACAAATGATACAAATTATAATCGCAAATACGAAAAACTTTTGCTCTCAATGTACTTATTTGATTTAAAGGAACTTGAATACGGGAATGATTAGATCTTCGCGCATGCGACGACAATTCGAGTATCTTATTTGCATTACTAAATCTGAACTTATTTGCATTGCAACCGATTACAGATGTGTGCATATACATATGCGTGCGCATATAATGTCATAGATTATAACTGAATGGTACGAGCGCTAACTACACGACAGGTTGTATTCGGCATCTAATCTCATAGCTCATAGTTGCCTAATCTCGCTGTTGTCGCTACCGGTAAACGCAAACTGCAATAAAACTTATCCCGTTGCAGCTACATGGCCATAATGGTCGTTACGCTCTCGGTGTATCAAACTTCCTAAAGCAATGCAGCGTGATCGCGTGAGCGCGATTATTTCTCCAGAAAATAGCGAAGCTTTCATCGCTCCTATAAAGATGTTTATTGCCGAATATAGAGGAGAAAAGGAAGGGAATAGGAAGTCTTTTACGAGAGGAAAAGACCTCTTATGCTGTTATCGACTTTCTTGTAATTCGTATGGTTGAGATAATAAAATTTTATTTATGTGCACAACAAATGCGTGGACAAAAATGTACGAGAGCGAGATCGCGTGGGTGCATATGATCGAAAAACAAAAGCTTGTAGGTTGCGTGACAGCCGTAAAACGCGGGTGCGCTGTGTAATATTCCTTATCAGACATTTATCGCGAATATTTATGTCACTTAACAATCCAAAAGCAGCTCGTGTTTTTACACAGGAGATCAAATCACACGTCCAACGTCCGGACGGAAACTTTTTATTCGCGCGGTGTCGACGAAATTTATTTTGCCCCGACGTCGGCGCTGACATTTGTATTTATATATCATCGCGCTCTTTTGGCGATGCAATAACGACCCGTAAAAATAACGGTAGCGGAACGAAATTCGCGAATGGTTGCGTTAAACATCCTTGACAGAAAACGTGCTCGATTGGAAATTCCATAGCCATTAATGGCTTAAAAGAACCGTATGTTTCTATCTCGTTCGACGCAATAATGGCTAGCGTTACAAGCCGCCCCGTATCGTATACCGAGTCTAACGAGTTTACTATGGAATACCTGCTACAATTTACGAAAGTTTTTCCCGTCGGGTAAACTGTAACGACGCACTGCGATGCTCGTGAATTTATCGAGCACCTGTTCTCTGACTGGAACTTGTAGCTCGTCTTCCAAACTCGCTATAAATTTCTTTACAGTTAGTATACGCGTCACAGATCACGTCGTCTGACTCTGATCATGCGCCACTACGTGTCTCCGCGTAAAGAAATGCGCTTGTTGTTTCTCCCTTATCCTTGCGAAGTCCCTTTAAATCTATCAACTGGCAAATCTACTGAAAATTCTAAACACGGACGCTTCCTACGCCAGAAGGATGAAGGTCCCTTGTATACCATTATCGGCGAGGCGTTCATGTGTTTCGGCACGTAGGATGCTCAGCCCTTGGAATGCTATCTCATCGAGGACCTGTTAGATTCGTCGACGTTTCCAAGTAATTGCGTGCAAGCACTAACAAGCGATGTGCTCCGTAAGCGATACGGTCAACGAGAAATGCAGCTGCGTACGTAAAATCGACATTGAAGTCTATCGAACATGAACAGTCTGGAAACGAAAGGAAATAAAAAACAAAAAGTATTATTGTGGTAACGCAATAAGAATATTGCGCATTTCTAGAAAGTTGTCTTTGGCTTATAATTAGAAAGCATGAGATAGCTTGAATTAGAGTTTCTATAATAAGAGTTAAGATAAAACTGTCATGTACAGTCAAATTAATTTTCTTATAACGGTGATTTATAGCATTCACTTTAAAATTAAATTCAATATAAATTTAGGATAAATTCGAGATATATTCAAGATCTATGCAGACTAGTTACAGTTAAGAACTAAAAATGAACATGTAGCATTGAATACTGAAATTATATAGTTAAGAATGAATTCAGAGAGACGCTATTAGCGCTATTTGTGTCATTTTAGCTTAATAATTTATTAGACTTAAAACAAGATTGGCACAAATAGCATTAATATTAACATCTAATCTAATTATCAGAAAGATTATAGACATGTCGATATTCATCAATGTATATTGATAGAGTAGATATCAATAGATTTTACATTTACAAGTCATTTTTGAGCAAAAAAGCAATAAAAGAATTGTTTTTTTAATGACAAAACGATGCCGTCTCTAAAAAAATTAATGTTAATATTGATTTTATTATATTTAAGTTGGATATTACTGATATTAGTATTTAGTTCTTATATTTTCTATATTATATACTAAAAGAATCGCCGAGTACGGATTAAAAATTTGTGAAAGCTTTTAACGAGACTAATCGACTTTTATGCTTACATTAAATATTTTCTAACCTACATATACTCGGTTATTGCGTTATTACTGGCTGAATAGAACTCAACGAAGAGGATGAGGTGTTATTATAAGCGTATAATATAATGGCATTGTCTCGACTATAATATTAATGTATATGTATACATATATAATGCCTTTGTGCCTAATTATTCTTCTATTTTTAAATATTATATTTAAAATTGGCGTTTATCTTAGCTATGGCGGATTTAGATAATCAAGACTCGTTAAAAATCGTTATTTGTTTAACTTTCGTTATAGAAATTCTCTCTCTCTCTCTCTCCCCCCCTCCTCTCTCCCCCTCTCCCTCTCTCTCACTAAACTATCGAATTGAAGAGAGATACTGATATGTTCAATTATTTCAAACGGAGCACAGGTGTTAAGTTCAGGGAATGCGCAGTCTATGCCCATTATGTCCACAGGTAACGATCATTACCGAAGTGAGAAGGAACCGCGAATTAATTAACGCACGACATTTCGTAGTAGAGGTGGCCGAGTCTGTGGTTAGATAAAACTCTAATTTAAGTGGACGGTCGAAATGTGGATCTCGGAAGGGATCTCTGCATAAAAGGCAGTTAAAACCAAGTGGCTAGCCTCTGCTATCTATTCAGCCAAACCCTTCTCCCATTTTCGTCTTCTGAGCGACTTTATTCAAGATCTCAGCGAAGATTCGTGATGCAACATTCGTAAAAGGGGTAAGAAGTGGCGGAAACGTATGCCTCCTTTCGCTCGACGAACCCAAATGGAAAGAAGCCACGCTACGAAGAACGAATAAGAGTGGAACGTAACAGCGGCAGACGGAAGGCACGCAGAAAAGAGTAGAAAAAGTCCAAAAGTACTCGACGTCGGTAGCGGAGTTTGCGTAAAGGGGTTTAGGTAAATTGAAAATGGAATTAAATTCCCTGGGCACTGCTCCAGAGAGGATACACACGGTATGCCCAGGAAGTCGAGAGAGGAAAGATGTACTCGTTGTTTCTTTTTTTCTTCTTCTCTTTTTTGCTCTTTCTTTTTTTTTACTCCTTTTCTTTTTTGCCACCTACCTTGTCATCCACTCACGCCTTCTTCACTCTCTCGTTACGCCTCCGTGTCGTTTCTGTCCGTTCCATCTTTTGGAAGTCATCCACGAACGCGCGATGCGAGTAAGGTACACAACGAGCTCACCCGGTGTAAATGGGCGTACGACGGGCGAAGTGCCGTGTTCTTCCTCTGGTAAATATGCTCGCATAAATATACGTATGTGCTTTCAGCGACGAAATATGCATGAAACTTACGGCGACGCAAAGATAGAACTGCGTGTGAAGGGAAAATATTGAAGAAATCGACATAACATGTCGCACCGTTGCAGTCGCTTGAACGGCGTTAAATCGCGATACCCGCCGACAGAAGAAAATTGCATTGTCGTGTTTACCTGACATAAAACTAAAATTAAGTATATATGCTCGATGTGACATTTTCGAATTACGTAAAATTCATGTTCTCAATGATACATCATTCTAAAAATCATAAGTGGCTAACACCTTGAATTAACTTAGTGTTAACGCATGATTTTCCTGCGTTCCGCCTAAATATTCATCTAGTAATAAACTCTTGACTTAAAATGCCAGCATTAAGAAAATCGATGATAGTAGATCCAACATCATGATTAAGCTATGGTCCTTGTTATATTATGCAAGATATCGATCCGCTAAAACCCGTTGAGCAACGATCAATCAAACGGATACGAACCTGACTTACAGCTATAGAAGATACAACACGTTTCCCGTGGCAAATCCTCTAGCAATGTTGAACCCAAGTCCATAATTGAATGCCATATACAGTGACAAGAGATTTCACAGTGAATATTTGAACAGACAATGTGTTTCGCACTTCGCATAGATAGCATAATCTTTTTTCTATGATATTTCAAAATGATATTTCATTCTACTTTTTTTCTTTTGTAGAAACCACAGATATAATAAGAATGGTCTGTACATTCCTATGAAGTTATCACTATCATTTTGGAATAGAAAAAGAACAATTTTGCTGAAATATTAAAAAATTTGAGTAGATACACAGATTTGAAAATAATTTTGTTAGATAAAATAATTATGTAAAAATCTGAAATACTCTGTTATCAGAGGAACAATGGTTATTTAACTCCTTAAGATAAATAATATTTTGTTATATTTAACTTCCATTTATGTCAAAATGTAAATCAATTCATTTAATTTCCATCGTTAGTTTCAAAGTAAATATCAATCATATTAACATGTCCAACGAATAATAAACTAAATTCGTGTTAAATTTGGTACACTTTCTTGAGTTAAATTCTATTGTTTTAGCGAAATTAATACAATATTGGCAGGAGTGACAATCTATACTATTTATAGAAATAATTAAAAAAAATAATTCAAATTAAGGATAACTTGACATTATGAATTTAACAATGTAATAAACAATGCTGTAAAAAGGACATTCTCTAGCAATATTTTAAACATTATATATAATTATTTCAATGATCGATCAACAAAATTACTTTTAGATCTACAGACAGTTAAATTTTTAGAAACCTGAAAAAAATGATTTTGCTGAAATATTTAAAAATTTAGCTAGATATAAAACTAAAAATAATTTCATTAGTCTATCAAAATATGTGTAGAAAGCATGATGAGTAATATTGATATTCTAACAATCAACTTGAGTTTCTTACATAATTTGATTTTTAGTTTAATAAAATTTCTTTTCAAATCTATATCTAGCTAAATTTTTAAATTATATCTTATATAATCTATAATATAACAATTTTTATAAAAATATATTTTTAGATTATTTTTAAATTACTTCAGCAAATCCTTCCTGATGTGAAAGTTTTTCCTGTGAAAGAGTGAGACAGCTTGAATCATCCTCCCCTCTCTCTCCCCCTCCTCCCCCCTCTCCCTCTCCCTCTCAAGTATCAGAGACATATAAATTTAATTCTTTCTAACAGAGCAAATGCTAAGATCAGGAAATGAATCCATACACTGTTAAATTCATAAGGTGAAATTATATTTTCAATTTGAGTTCAATCATTTCTAGAGATTACCATTATTCCTACATAATATGTTATTAATTTAACTAAAACTCGAGTTAAACAATCAAACTCGAGGGAATATTAAATAGATTTAAACTTAGTTTATTATTTATTAGTGCACATGTTTATATGGATGTTATTTACTTCAAAACTAACCACAGAAATGGAGTGATTTATATTTTGGCACTTATAGAGATTAAAAATAACATAATGTTATTTACCATAACTGAAGGAGTTGAGTTACTACTATTCTTTTGATTAGTATCTAATAATTGGTATCACAACACCTGTTATGCATGTGCACCTATTATGTCTCTGGTGTGAACGAAACGTGGCATGATTATTTAAATGAGAGAACTTAAAAATTTATTCGTATTGTTGTGAGTGATAGATAAAGACAGGAAGTGAGAAACAAACACACAACGGGTACTTCGTACCCGACAACTCGATAACGCGATTATTCAATAGGACTATGTAAATTTCGTTAATTGCCGCCTCTTCTCGAGAATTTCGGAAGGTAGTGACAGCCTGACTTCTCTCTGAGAAATTCCTGCTAATTCCGTAGGGACACAAAGCGCTTAAAATTAGTACGAAATGCAGCATGAATAATAATATTACGTGAATAAGAAGACACCTTCGTTAAAGCAACATCACAACTAATAATGGTTTCATGTTTCATCACATTTTAATACTATTCTTACAATAATTGGATGACGAAGGAAGGCAAAGAATTCTTATTCAAAGTGCCAAGATACGCGGGATAAACTTTTCCGATAAAATGAAACTGAAAGACATACATGAGTATTGATACACCACTCTGACTGCGTTTATATTATGTCATGGTATATTACATGGTATAAACATAATTAATCGAGAATCGCTCACAAAATGAGACAAAATAAAAGTAAAATGAATGTGTCACATGTTAATCAATGTCATCGTTAACCATCAAAGCGCATTAACGCGATTACATACAATGTAATTTAACCGCGTCGTAATTCGTTTATAGAAATTGGATAACGTGCAAGCACGGAGCAAAACTTGTTCGAATTGGATTTTGTATTCCTCATTAAACAACTTGATCGACTATTTATGCAGCAGCCATGCGAATGTTTTAAAATGTAGAGATCACATTATTACTTCGAAAAATGCATTGCGTAAGTAAAAAATTAATCGCGCAGATCGATGAGATTATTAGTAGCCATAATAATCCCATGTTTTATTCATTCTTAACTTGCTAATTTTTTTAGCAAGTTAGTTAATCAATGTAATAATTCCAAATTTAATTCAATCAATTTCCAGGATTAATTATACTATAGTTTATAATTTTGGAATAATTTTTAATGTAAGAAAAAATATTTTATTATGTCATTTTTTAAATATAATATGTCAATTTTTAAGATAAGGTATAATACTTTAAGTACAACAAGTAAAGCAAGGTGAATATTTCTATCAAGATTAGATAATTGAAAAATGTTATTAGAAGTACTGAATAAAAACATGCTAAGCGTATCAATGATATGCATATGTGAAAATGTGAAATTGATGCAAAATATAAAAAAACATATAGAAACAAAATTTACACACATCGCTTTCCTGATTTATTTTTTAATTTAAATAAAACTTCATCATATTGGAAAAAATTGTCTTTTTATAAAGAATATAAAATAATTAAAATATATAAGGATTTTCAAATATATAATAATCAAAATCTAGAGAGAGAGATTATAAAAATCAAAACGCAATTAGTGGTACGCAAATCATTTACAACAAAGTGTCTTTAATAAAACCTCATGAGTGCAATATATATGGTACCATCACAAACGTTTCGGGCTCACTTTGATGATGGCTCAAAGCAGAGCTGAAACGTTCGTAATCACGGTATCACACATTGTACTCATGAGATTTTATCAAAGACACTTCATTTTAATGGTTTGCACACTACTAACTGCGTTTTGACTCTTAAAAAACTCTTATTTCTAGAATTTGATTATTATTTTATATTTAAGAATCCTTAGATTTTGATCACTTTTTTTTAATCTCAAGCTTTTTTTTCTTATATAGAATTTAATGGAAATATTTTAATAGTAGACTTAAAATATCCCGTAGCGTTAAAAATGACCCCAAAAACAGTTTCCATGTTCTTGTAAATAATGTTAAATGATTAAAGGCCGATTCCATCTTTAGATAAACTGTGTGTAATTTATCTATTGGATAAACAAAATAGTAAGAGAGTAAGAACATAAAAGAGTAAAAGAATAAGAAGCTGAAGTTTATCGAAAGGTGTATATATAAATCAACTTATAATTCAACTTAAAAGGAGAATATGTAAAAACAGAATTCGTGTCACTTTAATCACTCATAATGTCAAAATTGGGAAAAAAACATAAAAGATATCTGCAATATTGTCAGAAACCATTTTGTATGAAAAAAGATATTGCTAATTACTTTGGAGTCTTGCCAAACGTTCAGCTATGAAGAATATTTTCTATCACATATGTTTTCTGTTACATACATTTGTTATAGAATCACAACGTTTAAATAAGGACACTATCATAATTAATAAATTAATTAAATTGGCTTAAATATAGTTAAGTTCAACTAAATTACACATATTATACATATAATATATATAAATAGCTAACAGAAAAGAAAAATTAATCTAGTCATGTTAAAAATTAATACATTACATACATTACATATATATTAAAACTCAATTTAAACTAAATTTCCAAAAAACCTATTATTTTGGATAATAATATTTATCCAAATAAATATATAAAAGCCAGTTCTAGTAAAAGATAAATATAAAATGATATAATGGAAAAAAAATATTGCATATTGTCTTTTATAACTGTATAAATTCATATAGTTAATTTGCATATTACTGGTGCATGTGTACTGTCAGTGCATAAATTAACTAATGTTACGCAAGTTGTTTTTCGTATATCTATCGGATATTCATTGCAGTATGCAGTGTATCGCGTTACGTATGTCGTTACGTTGAATTAAATCCATTACGCATGCTTAATTATTTTATTAGCATGGCGGTCATAGTAAATGAGATTTGCGAGAGATACTTTCCTATATATCGTTGAGCATTCTGTTAGCAGAAAATATACAAAAACAAACTTCTTTTATTTAAAAAGAAGAATCATAATATTTTGTCGCAAACATTATGAATATTTATTTCGAGTTTTATTAGCGGTTCGTTGCAAATGATCTGCCAACGTGAAAATACGTTGCCACATGATGCAGAGTAAGAAAAACAGGTCCATGTTACTGCCAAAGACTACCCATAAAAATGCAAAAGAGGATGCATAACAGTTCCAATAAACACCTCCTTTAATGAGAAGCGGGTCTAACTTTAGGAAAGTGCCTTTTCGCTCTTAATCGTACTTTGTGGGAAAGTTTTATAAAATTATGGAAAAGTTTGCTCGTAATTATCACCTAGAGACTATACCGTCGTCACTAGCAATCCAATAAATTTATAACCTCTTTAACTAAGTCACAAATGTTTTAAAATCAAATATTATCGATAAACGAAACATCGCGTAGGAATGCGAGTGTATAGAACTTAATTACCTAAAAAAAAAGTTCTATTCCAAACAAATATTGGGTTAGAATAAAAATTCGTAGCGCTACTTCATTTGTATCACGTATCGTATATACATATCGTATATACGTATATATATATTTGTGATTTGTATCATGTATACATATTTTTAAAAAATTTTGGTATTTATATTAGGTGTACAACTTTGCTTCCGCCGTTTTTTTTCCGAAATTCGAGGTTTTATTGTAAAAAACTGATTATACATTTATGATTCAAAATATTGTACATCGCTGGCTACTACTTTCTTCCATCTTTCGGGTAGCGTACGAATCCCGCGTCGAAAAAACTGGTCATCTTTTGAGGCTATCCACGAATCGATCCAATTTTTTACTTCTTCATAAGATCGGAAGTGCTGGTCAGGCCGTGTGCCATTGATCGAAACAAGTGATAGTCAGAGGGAGCAACGTCTGGAG
>Ga0157364_1009061_pt1 | contig 10313 bp, 5 predicted proteins | sample AttsexASBM2_FD_111476 | JGI IMG/M metagenome (GOLD analysis project Ga0157364, IMG submission 111476) | Fungus gardens microbial communities from leaf cutter ant in Ribeirão Preto, State of São Paulo, Brazil - Atta sexdens ASBM2 | ecosystem: Host-associated > Fungi > Mycelium > Unclassified ... | reverse complement strand
GTTCTTGCCTGCGCCTTACACTTTTATAAGATTTAGTTTCAATGTTCATCGTTGATTCTTATATTTGAGACTGTCTGTCTTCAGTACAGTCTTAAGATGTCATAAGTCAATCAGAGGGCTGTATTTACATCTTAAGATATTACTTTAGACGATCTTAAAATAAGAAGGGACTATGAATATCTTAAACATTGCGACAAAAGAATTTCTAGCGTACACGAACGAAAAGCTTCGGATCCCTCAGAGTAAATGGAAATCTCTTCAAAGCGATTGTTGACACACAGTCGACGAACTCGTCAGAGCCGTTGTGTAATTGTTTAACGATGCGAATACCAAGTAGCATGATTTGCGCAATGTGTGTGTTTGGTTTGTCCGTCTAGGGTTGCTACGAATTGTAAGTTAATTATTGCTAGACGACTAGTAATTTTCAAAGTGCAGGTTCGTTTTCAAAGCGGCCGCCACAAGCAAATACGTTCCGTATTTACTTACTCAAGTTACAAACTACTAACACTCATTGTATCTCTATCAAGAGTATATCAACTCTTTTTTCTAAGAACATTAGTCTTTAAGTGTAACATACCGTAAAAAATACTGAGTAAAAAAATAGAATACGTAAACACATTATTTTCTAATATAATAATTTAATAGCGTATTTTTTTATTTTCTGAAAATTAATTAACTCTTTATTGGCAATGTGAAATTTTCTTTTGTATCTACAATCTTTCAGTGTCTTTCACCGTAGATTTTTATATTGTTCTGAATCGTACAAAAATGTGAAAAAATTCCTGCAAATTTGTGAAAACTTCAATAACGAGTTTTTATTGTCATAGATGTTGGATTGTAATGTATTTATTTTTTACAAATTTAAATTTACTTACCAGCATAATAAAAAAATCAACTGTATTTTTTAAATCTTTATTAGCCGTAATTTTTTATGTCGGCGTAGAGTTAAAATATATGCAGAGTAATATGATATTTATATGTATATTTAATTCAACGAATTATATATATTTTTACGCAACGTTTTACGTAACGCTAATTAATCCATAAAACGAAGCGAGAGAAATAGTTCATTAAACAAAATTTTTTTTATAAATATAAATCCAAATTAAATAATTAGTGTAATAATTATCATGGATGAACGAATTTATTTTAACGATCATGACCAAGTATGAACGAGTTCAAATGCACATAGACGTTCTATTTCTTTATGAGAAAAGAGTTCACTGTGCTTGCTTGAGTTTGTTATAAATATGGTCATTTTCGCTAGCTCGACCTGGCTCTTCTTTAATATATACATATTAAATATTTTTCACAACAACTGTTAACAACTGTTAACGAGGATGCGCGGTGCTCGAGGTTGTTTATATTTTTCGAATTGTGGCGTATAGCATATTGGTGTTTACGCGCGGGTCATCGTAGTACTATTTGCATGGCGAGACTTGAACGGGCAGGAAGTGACGCAAACAGCTGCTCCGTGTGTCGCATTGCTATCTCTCGAAGCGCGATCATTCTCTACAAACAATTGGCGACTCATTCCACGATCGATTCCTGTAATTAATGATTTGCAAGCAAGTGTACGTGGCGATCATTGTCGAAGCGCGTATATACTTCGTGCAATTTACACATTTATGTGAAAAGGGAAATTGAGTCGAATCAGAATGGCAAATTATTGTATTATGATATTTACAGAAACAATGATTATTTCTCTAATGACGTTTGGATTTGATATTTCGCAGATGTAATTCATTCTATCATTTTCGAATTAATGCGACCTAATATGAATTTCTGGATCGTGTAATACAAGTTAATGGGAAGCCGTGATTTATCGCTTAATAATTAATTCGATACAAGAAGAACAGAATATTCAGTGTGTATTTATTTTATAGCTATTAAATATTAGATCACGACATGATACTTGTTTTTGCGGTGTGCGTTTCCTTGTGTATTTTGAAATATCTCTCAATATACAAATAGATACGTAAATAACAATACGAACCGTCTGATATGTTGTCGCATTACAAAAATATGATTGCATCAAAATTAATACAATTATAATTAATTATAATTAATTCTGTGTATTAAAAAATATTTGCAGCATAAATTTAATATTGTTATCAGTTTTATATATCAGAAATATATCCATTTCTTTCTTCTTTTTTTTACTTGTTCTTATTTATTCGATGTATTAATTCATAATATCCGTGATACATCAAGTGTATATGTGAGATCGTAGTTTTGTACGATCTTTTGTTTGTATTTAATGCGCATACTTAATAACGCGGCAAAACACATATCGCGTCTGATGTTCTGATTAACATCAGAAGTGTCTTGCTGAGTGTTGTGCGATCATCATATATTGATAATTAATGAATGCGAGAGCATAATTAATTTTTACGAGCGAATATTATGTGAGTACTAGAAGTACTAGCAGAAATACAAAAAGGAAGAAAAGGAACGATCTAGGGATAAATAAATCAGTATTTGTTTATTCTTAGAAATAATAATTGATAATCATTTAATATTTATGATAATTATTTCTTGAAATATTTATTATTTTGAACCTGCTATAATTTTTATTTTACAATTCAATGAAGATTACTACAACTCTGCTGTTTGGCACTGTATCGAGCTAAATTATATTTCTACTTGCAAGATTATGAATCTGTGAAAATGTGTGAAATATACAGAACATGTACACATATCATATTGATTGCATAAGAGTATTATAAATGTACTGTTTGTCACAGATCTGTTGCCTTAAAATAGAGGAGCTAGAATAGATTAATATTAATATTTAATCTTGGAATAAATATAATTGTTTATATGAAATTCGTGAAATAAGAGCTTATATTAATGAATGTATTATTTATTGACGCATTTTAACATCTTTAATATAATAAATATATAATATAAAAATTTTATATTATATAATATATTAATTATACAATATATACATGAATAGCATGATACTTGTAAGAGAAACTCGTAAATACAAATAAAAAATAATAAAAAAAATTTAAATGTATGATTTATATAAATTTAATAAAAAGCAAAGTGTAACAATCGATTAAGTTTTGTAAAAAAAGAGTCTTCACATTAAGCAAAAATATTATTTTTTATATTCTTTAGTACGTATATATAAATGTGATTTTTAGACAACATATTGGAGAACATCATTACGTTTGAGAATATAATTACGTTTTAATATAACATTAGGTATTCAGATAATTTTATAATATCGATTATTTTATAATTTAATTTTTTTTATTAATTGAATTTTTTATTTTATTGCTTAAATAAAGAATAGAAAATATAAAATATGAAATGAAAATAATAAAATATTAACATGTTTAAAATGTAAAGCTTTTGTTTGAATTCCATTATAATCGTATGGTACGCTTATAGGTGGAGATTGGAACAAGATATTTAATATCTATTATTAATATTAACATCTATAAAATATGATAAAAGAGAATTTTTAATATTTAACTATGTTATGTTTATATATATATTTTTTCTTTTTTTCCATTTCCATATGTTTGAGATTTTGTTCTTGATATTCTTCTAAGGTTAAATATTGCATTAATTTATGTGCAAGAAAGTAATTCAGACTTTTTAAAATACAAATTTGTTTGAAACTTAAAAATATAAAGATAAAAGATTATTTCGCAATTGACATATTTTATTTCATACATTTATTAGAAATAATTATTAATTGCGTTTTTATTTTTGTAACGTGCTAAGTTTATCTTAATCTTTCATAGTCTTTTCATATTTATTGATGATTTGAATATGTATTACGTGAAGTAAAATAAAGTAGCAAGAAAAGTTTAATAAATATATTACTGCGAAGTAGAGAAATTTTTTATGTATATGTAAATTATCTCAAAGTTTATCAGTTACGTGTCGGTGATACATGCTAATTATGTAAAATACGACTTCTGTCAATATGAAATTTTTATTGTAGTAGCGTATAATATAAATGACGTGACGGAGCAATACAAATTCTATCCAAGATTATTCTATGAGGTATTTCCTTACAATCCGCCGGTGATTTAGTACCCGCCTTATAAACGTAGATTCTGGACTAATGACTATAGTTACCTATGGCGTACGTATATGTGAGAAACGTTTGATCACGCGAGAAACGCGTTAGCTCTATTACCGAAGCCGAATATTATAAAATGAGCTGGTATTGCTTATTCCATTTTTTCATTATATTGTGTCTACCTTCTTTAATTATTACCAATTCTTTATCAACAATGTCAATATATGTATAACAAATTAATATTTCTGTAAACAAATATCAATGGCTCAAATACTCATTTTTGTACACAGTTTATATTTTTAAAATTATCAATATATCTAATTACAGAAATAACAATTTCTGACATTTTGAAAAAAATAAAAAATTGAAGCATCAAGACTAATAATATTTTACCGATAATTTAATCATTTGATGCCGATAATTTAACCATTTTAGAAATAAGAGCAATGTGCATATTATTTATTAGATAGATAAATTATTTAATTGCTTTCCTTAATCATTATTTATTGGTGCATTTAATTTTGATCGCGACTTATTGATTTGCCTCATTTAGAATCGCTTCTCGGTTTACCTAATGATGCGGAATTCTTTTCAATCTTTTGCCAGAAGAAAGCGACGAAAATGATACGCCTTATCCCCTGCTTGCCGGTGAAAATCTAATGACCACTTTATCTATGTACATATTTCTTACATAATTACCCCGACGAGTTTGCTTCTTGGAACGCACCAAGCGGCCGTTTGCGTTTACACCGTCAACGCGAAATATTTATGCGCATTAATCTCGCCTTTTCATCGGATTTCATTAATGCAGCTACGAGTAACCGGTGATAACACACGTTTTAATACACACGTTTCAACCTAATGTAAGTACAGCCCTCACGGCGGGCAACAAGGAAGCGGTGATTTTTGTAACGAGGTGCTTGAGTACCACCCGTGTTCACGAAGAGCGAGCACGGATTCGCCATCGCGTGTTCATTCAACGGAATATTTCTCTCTCTCTCTCTCTCTCTCTCTCTCTCAAATTAGGGCGACAACCAGAAAAAAATTGTCGATTCTCACGATTCCGATGTCGGGGAAAGTTCGCGGAAAGTAATTTCAATTCGAGCGCCACCGCAGAAATTCGATTTGACATTCGACGATGAAACGTACGTAACGAATCTACGAACTATCCGGGAAAATCGACGACATCCTAGGTATCTCTTTCCTCGTCTCCTCCCTCACTTTGTCGCCACGCGCACATCCAGACTATTCGATTAATGACGCAATTCGTCGAATAATTAGTGTACGCACACTTCGATTTCTCCGAAGCGGAGAATTGGATCTCGCCGTTTCATTAGCGCTCGCTGTCTCTCCGCGTACGTGTTTTCGAAAGAACGCATTCGATCCCCTGCACTCTGTCCATGGTCTCCTGTCGCTCGCAATTTATCGATCGCTCTGACCCTCGTCGCGTTATGCAGATCTCGTGATTGACGCTTGTTTCGTGCTTAACAGGGTACGCAGGTAACTGTGGCACCTGTTTGTGCGTCGCAAACAAATGCGGCATACGCTCACATCCGATGTATATGCACATCGAACGTATTTCGTCTGCATATCAGTTTTTATCAACGAGAGAGAGGCTGATTAAATGACCCTACGTTGCGTCACGCAAAACCGCGTATTTAATTGATTTCTTTTTGTGCGAATTTTGAACAATTTAATGAAGAATCAGGCAACCATCAGTTTTACGATATTATTCGTTGCAAAGACCAATTGTTAAAATATAATTTTATATTTTATTGTCATTTTATAATCATTAAGTGATTAATTGGAAATTCATTATTTAAACGTTTTCCTGTTTCGATTAAATTTAATATGAAAATCACGCTCCCATTTAATAACGATGAATTTATATTTGACATTTTCTCATTAACTATCGGTTAACTAATCACGCTGACGTATCAAGACATCAAGAGGAAAGACGATCAGAAACTGTTTTCACTGCTTTTATAGCCTTATCTAGGATTCCTTGTGACGCGATCGTTTAATTCAAAGCGCTTGTTTCGTTTGACGCAAGTGTGCATAGACCGCGATGGCAACCGCAAAGTGGTCTGTTTTACAGAGAGAAACAGAGCATTATTCCTTTATCTTTGACTAAATAACGGCACCCTCATTCGCAACCTGCACTGCATCGGTTTCGTGAAAATATATCATTTTTTTCAGTATTGATGCAAAAAGCGGATATACAGAAAACAATATACATTAGAAAATTTAAAGAAGATTCTTAATGATTAGCATAATAATTGTTATGCTAATCGTTAAATATATTCTCTAAATTTTTTTTAAGTAAAATCTGTTCTACTTTAAAAAATGAAATTTGAGTCAGTCTTGAAAAAGAGTGGCTCAATTTTTAATCTTTAAGAATGAGATTTATTTTATAAGTTTTTAGAGAATATATTATACTTACAAAAAATAATCACTTTTAAGTTAAAGACCAATTTAAATATTTTGTGTTTTATTTCGTGAAAGTCGAAAGAGAAGAAAATTTGCAAATTTTATCTGACAATCCTGTCAGGGAAACTTGAAGGAGGGAGCACCCTCATGCAACATGGCAATGGCGTGCACATCGATAGACCTTTGTTGTTCTGCCCCAGAAACCGGCGTTCCGCGCCAACGGAGATTTTCCGTGGCCTTATGACAGGGTCGGATATGTAATACCTTCCGAAGGATCGTCCTCCCCATTCTGATATATACTCTGTAACACTGGTTGGTCTATAACCCTTATTATGCACCGTCGCTCATCCACTCTCTCTCTCTCTCTTGACGTAATGTTAAACAGGAAATTTGCAATTCGTACTATCTCGAAGGGACTTTTGATCTTGTCGTCTCTCATTGGCGGGGATATCCGCTTCAAAGTGGTATCTGGCGCCCTTGCATCAGGGACGGTCTCTCTGGGGAAGGGTATTTATTGTGCGTGTGAGTGGGGACACGGGGAAAGGGGCCCTTGGGGGTTAACTTTGACTGTAGACCCGTGCAGAAGGAAGCGGCTATATGTGCGGTATGTTACGCGCGTGAGGGAGGAGATTTATGCTGATCAGGAATTATAAGCTCGGCCCGCGGTCGGTCTGGTCCGCAGCCCCCTTTGTGCCGCATTAACCAACCAACCCCCTCTCTCTAGTTTGGTCCCTCGCCATTCGCCGATGTTCGCCACTTTATTTAAAGCGCGAACCCGTCCGTTTAATGTCCCGAAAAGCCGTATTTTCACGATTATAATTTACGATCGAGGTAAAGGGAGAATGAGAGGGACATGGACCGCGAGTAGAGGGAGCAGTGGGGATGGAAAATGCATCGTTCTGAAAAGCACCGGGGAATGAAATCCTCGATCGCTCGCCATGTGTAATGACAGCAGCATTGCCGCTGTGCTCGTTAAAACGAGCCGCAAACATATGCGAAGAGTTCGATGAAGTCATTCGTCTTTTTCTGACTTTTTCTCTCTCGCAGTATCTTGTTAACCACGATCGCATAGTAAGTTTTATGACGTGTGCGCGAATGTATGAACACTACACACATATATATATATATATACACCACGGTTATCGAAAATGTATATCGACCGAAAGATTGAAATTCTCTGCGTGCGAATGATGGCGGTGGTAGGTCATCCAGCCAATAAACGTCGAACGGCGCTATAGGGGAGTGTCGTTTATTAGTTTTACGATGTCGTTGAAGTTTATCTAAGTCTTCTATATTTTTTGCGAATAATGCGACTAACTGAGAAAAGTGAAATTCAGGATTTACTAACAATGACAACCAGTCCGTATATATATATATATATGTCTCGTATCAATTGAACACTCGACAGACTGCTGAATGCAAAACAAATACAGTAATATTGATGGTCATGTAATCACTCATGGAATATAAACGAATAGAATCATTGATGTGTAAAAGCGCATTGGGAAACACGGAAACAGCCAATTCTTTTCGATTTAGGAGAATTCTCGAAAAGATTAATTCTGTGATCGAAATAGTCAAATTTTGTGATTCCTGAAATAATGATTTCTTGAATATTTATTCAATTTTTTTTGTAAAGCTTGGAAATCCAATTTAATTTTTGACAGTGTAAAAACGAAAAAAAGATTACTTTCGGTCTAGACTATCCCAATTTAAATTTATTAAAATTATATCAGACATTTGACCTGAATCACCGGATAAATAAAGAATGGATGTACTTTTTGTTAATTTATTCTTGCGCAGATATGAATTTTAAAGAGATATTACCGATTATGCGATCAAGTCTTGTAGAAAATTATTATCAAGTCTTGTAGAGAATTATCGCAGGATAACTACTTGCAATTACTGAGTAATTGATACAAAATTACCTACGATACAGAAAGGCCATTATTTTGACATCGCGGCTTTGAGAAATGAACGAAAGCTGGATAATGTATGCGCGGGAACATGTCATTTTTTCAACTTTCGATTACGCTTTAACCGCGAGCGTTACCGGTTTAAATCCGGTGTCGTGCTTTACTTAATGGCGCTATGCTCGACTCAGTTGTTTCAGTCATACAGAGAAAGGGTACTAACTCGAGCGAATTACTCAGAGTTGTCTGAATGACGTAGGTACCTAAAAATAGTGCGCAGTAATGCAATTGGTGCGATTCACGTGAAATTCAGAAGTAACGAGGGCTGAAGAGAGTAAGGTATAGGGTGTCCTAGGAGAAAAGAATATCGGTCATTGCGAGTAAAGGAATTTCGATTGCCAGATGTTTATTTTAGTATATGATTTCAATTCTGTTGTAGTTTTGCGTGGTTTACTAATCACGGTGGTTTGAATCAAAAACTACAGGAACATGGAAAATTGTATTATTAAGATGAAAGAAAAGAAACTTATTATAATGTTTAAAGATTTTTTTATATCGGAGACATCCTTTTTTTGAGTACTAAAATATAAATAAAAATAATAAAACACTTTAAAATATAATAAATTTTTGTTTAATTTCTCGAGATTTGTAGAATCGCGTAATATTCAATACTTTAATTCATTCTAACAACTTGGATTTAGATACATGTTTGCAGAAATTTTCATGCTCGCAGTGACTGGTCACCAACCGTAGTATTGACTTTTCCTTTTAGAACACATTGTAGAGGATGAAAAGAGAGAACAGGGCAAATGGAAATAGGGGTACGAGAGGGGGGAGGGGAAGGGAGGGAGAGAGGGAGAGAGAGAGAGAGAGAGAGGAATGAAAAGCGAATATGACATAAGCTATTGTGCAGAGAGGGTCGGCCTTGTATCTCTGCGTTTGCATACAAAATCGCGTATAGTGTTGGAACGTTGTTCGGAATCTGTTTTCTCCATCGACTGTTTGATGAAGAAGAAGAACAGCGCGACGTCATGGATCAATAAGATTCCTCAGTGACCTCTAAGAGAATCAGGATCTCGCAAACATAATTATCATGCGATAATTAATGCCGATCGACTTTGACGAATTCTCGTTAGCGCGATGGACTTCGATATTCTACCCTCCGCGTCGAATTTCCGCGGCGATGTTGAACGTCGAGGTCGTGTAGCGTAGAGAAATGTATTGCAATGCAAATGAGCAGAGCAGAACGTATCGATCGTATTAATGAAAGAGGTGCTTTTTTAACGGTACCTCTATATAGTATCAGGCGAATGGTTTGCGATTCGTTTTCAGCAGCGTTTGCTCAAACGCTTGACCGATATAAGGTACCGTTAAAAAGGCGTTCTTTGACTGGACAGTTTACCATTACTTTACCGAACGAAATTGCTGTGCTAACAATGAGAAATATTGCATTGTATATTTCTAGTACCACGCAGAGAAATGGTTAAATTTGGATCTCTTCAATTTTTAATCTTTCGCTAAGTTTCACACAATAATCGAATTAATCTAAATTTTAAATTAAATGAGAAGAATTTTGTTATACGTTTGCTTTTGAATATTTATTGCTACACTTAAGTATTTAAAAACCGAGAGAAGATTTGCTCTACACTAGATTAAGAAATGTGACGATTTTATTGAAATTTTTGTTTAGTCGCCATATATTTATATATCCCTTTATAATTATACGAAATAATGTTACGCTATCGTTTCTGAATCGAACGGTAGTCACGTTCGGTATTTTTCGATCCTGGTATATGGCCTGCTCTTATCGCGAGTCATCGATAAGGTAAGCAGCGACAGCAGCGTGTTATGTATGTACCCTTGCTTCTGAGGAAACGGTTTCGCATAAAACGAGCTTTCCCGTTTTCCGACCGGATTGATCT
>Ga0157364_1009060_pt1 | contig 10316 bp, 7 predicted proteins | sample AttsexASBM2_FD_111476 | JGI IMG/M metagenome (GOLD analysis project Ga0157364, IMG submission 111476) | Fungus gardens microbial communities from leaf cutter ant in Ribeirão Preto, State of São Paulo, Brazil - Atta sexdens ASBM2 | ecosystem: Host-associated > Fungi > Mycelium > Unclassified ... | reverse complement strand
CACACACACACACACACACACACACACACACACACACACACACACACACACACACACACACACACACACACACACACACACAATTTTTTAATTAAATGTTAAGAGATTTTATTTTTTAATTTTTGCTAGAACATGTATATAAAATTATACGTGAGAACTTTTTGTAGAATGAATGGATTTTTCAAATATCAACTGTTTTACTTTTGCATTTTTTCCTTAAAGGATAAAATATTAAAAAAATAATTTATCATGCTGACTTTAAGAACACTTGTTGAAACAGTAGTGTAAATACAGAATTACATAGGAACTATTTTTAAATAAATCGAACTACAATTTATGGATTTTTTTATCTTGATATATTTTGCAAAATTTGTACATCGCTACTTAGTTATGATTCTTTTAAAAGTTTTTTTCAAAAATGCTTAATAGTAATAAAATACATAGAAGTATAAGTCCTTAACATAATAATAAACACGTTAGATTTTATTTTCTTTTGTGGTGGATATGGTAATTATAGTTTATAGTTCAACTTAATATGATCAACTTCAATCAACTTAATATGACCGGTCATTAATATGACTACTAGTCTTAGTTAAAAGCAACGACGTTGCCTTTAAAATGTACTACTGTAAAGATGTACGGCAATACTATGTGATAGAGTGGTAAGACGTTTGTGACTGGACTCCGCGGAGATACGACGCAGATAAGGGGATTTACGGGAACTAAAAAATCCAGATTTACCCACCATGATAGATCACGTATTCGTTGTACCATGGATAAATCGCGAGCGCAGACCTGCACTTCTTCTACGCCATGGTACCTGTGGGCCGAAAATAATTAACGACCTTCTTACATCATCCGCTCTAAGAGCCTCGCTCGATTCCACTTGGGTATTACGCCCCCGGCGAGAAACATACAACTAACAATAACGGCGGGTAATAAAACGCGGCGAGGAACCGCGTGATGTAGCGTTCCAGGGTAAACGAAGAACGGAACGCCTTACGCGGCTGCAAACCATCGTGATTCATGTTTACTTTTGTCAGATCGATGATCTCGTGACTCGGCTGTGCGCCGATCGATATTTCTCGAAGCGCATTCGTGCTCTTTACTGCCGCGGGATCTACCGAAGATCATTAGAAGGAAGAATCATATTTTTGCGTCAAGCATGCTTGCCTTTCTTGACTTGTTATTCCATCTACTTTTTATAGAAAGTAGAAAACGCGCGAAGTTACACGTGGAACGTAAAAAATATAAATATGCGCCATTCCGAGCCAAACACGAACGCAGACATAAAAAACATGTTTTCCGAGGTCATGCAGATCGCAGAAATATTGCATTACGGGCCAAAAGAAATATATAGATATATATATTTTTTCAATATACATATATATATATATACATACATATATTTGAATTTGAATCATTTTTTTTTTAGATGGAAATGTCAAAAAGATATGAAGGTAATTTTCAATTTTTTTAAATGGAATTATATATTTTTTTTACATAATGATTCCCCTAAGTATTCTGTATATAAAAATATTAAGGTAGAGATATTAAAAAACTAATATTTTACGGGATATTTTATATTTTATTCTAGCATATTCTGAGATAAAGTATTAAATATCTCATAAATATCTCGTAACTATTAATTCTTTTATAATTCCTATATATATAATTTTTAAAATAAATGTTTAATGTTAGAATAAAGTATAAAATATTTCGTAAACTTGTTGATTTTTTGATATCTCTACTTTATGCAGATTAATTAGAGAAATAATATTATGTAAATAAAACATATAATTCCATTTAAAAAAATGGAGGTGATCTTCATATCTTTCTGTTGCTTCTATTTAGAAAACAAACAACGTTAAGTTCGAAATATCCCCTCAACAATCACTTTCCATTTTCATCTGAAATATTTTTTCGGATTACATTTATCTTGTTTACTTTTCGAGATATTGATTGGAAAAATTAAAATGAAACTCCCTGTACACAAAATTTGATAAATTTTTTCTGCAAATAAAAAAAGGGTCTTTTATTTTTTATAAGTAAAAATATTCTTAACAGTTAGAAATGCAATTTTAATTGTTTGCATATTTTAAATTCTCTTTTGTGTAAGCTTCGAACTTTTTCACATAATGAATTCAAATCCTGAAGTTATAAGATGGAGATAATATATTATTTAACAATAATTTACTTATTTATATACAAAATAATAGGAAATAATACATAAGCAGTACATTTGATCGTACTATGTCAGTAATGACATTCAATGTATATTGTATATTCAAAATAATAATTGTATTAGTACACTGTAACATGAATATATGAATTATTATTACATTTCAGAGCATTTGAAGAAAAAAAGATAATCCTATTTATTGTGTTTATTTTGTTTTTTTAATTACGTTGATGGTTCTTATTAATTTTTGGGATAAATATTATTATTTTAATACTTTTTCCATATAACGCGCGCGCGTTAGTGATGAACTTTGAATGGGAATAATTTAGAATAGTGGACAATACACAGCTAGTCCATAAAAGACCATTTTGTTTTGATTATATTTTTTGTAATTTGTCTCTTAATTTCTTAATTTAATTTCACATATAATAGCCAGTTATAAATCGCCTTAAAAATCATATAAAAAATATGTGTACGCTACATCTCACTTACATCTACCTATTAAAATATTTTTATAAATATTAGATTATAGATAGAAAAAAAACATATCTTCTGTTTCTTCTCTCGCTCTTTCTTCTTATACTATTACACTTTAGATGTAATGAACATTAATGAAGTACGTCGAAGAGTACACAAGAAATAGTCTCCGTTATCGTGAAAAAATAATACCTTGTTATCAATCACATGTGTAGCTTGATCATTCTACTCGATGGAGCAGAGTAATTACCAATCGATTCATGATAACTTTCGGTGAAAAGCCGTCAGGATGATTCGAGGCTGAAGCGATTGCTGGCTAATCGATTGATGCGCGTGCAGAGGCACGTATGACCGAAATCGATGTTCTGGAAATTCGTTAGCTTTGTTCATAATTCTACATTTGTCTCTTTTATTCAATTTGCATTGGTCATTGCAGCTATTCTACTTTTTTGTTTCATATTCGTTTTGTTTCATATTCGAAATGAAATCTACCTGTGTGCAGTTCTTGCATTATGAAATTAAATTAATATATATAATACATTCTCGGCATTAAAAATTGACGTAAATAATTTTATCAATAATTTTATTTTTTGATATTATACTTTATTTATACAAAAAAAAATTTACGTTTAATTTCATTACATTTCGTAATCTGCAGCCGCTCCACGAAAATTCAGGCTTTACGAGCAGCATCTTAATATTATGTAAGACCACAAAATTATTAAAATTCCAATAGTCTTCTAAAACAATATTGTTACTATAAACGCCATTGGTTTATTTTTTTAATTTTAACTTTTAATATCTGTCTAGTAAGTTTAAAAATCTCAGACAAAAAGTTGATACTCTTTTTTCAAAATGATTAAATTCTCTTATTTTTCCTAAATTCACAAATTTTTACTACATTCTACTCTTTATTGCTTTCACCTATTAGTTATTTAAAATCATTCTGTTCTAATTACACTGACATTATCACTTTGATGATCTCAAATAATATCTTAAAGTATAACATAAAATAAATTTACATTATTTAGCCAACCATTAATCAATCTGTAAATTATGTTTTGAGAATAACAAATTTATTTGACTTTTGTGTTATATTTTTGATTAAATACATGTATATGTATATATCTCACTTGAAGGAAGTTATTTGACGTTATTAGCAATTACACCCATCGTGGTGGATACTTTGTCGTGCCTACCGATTGGACGGCAACGCCATAATATCCGGTATTAACTCTCGCGAACACATAGTGCAAGAAGGGAATAACGAATCGTACGGCAGCGCAAGTATATCTCTCATCTTGCGCTTTTTTCTGGATACTTTGTATCATATAACGCGCCAGGCGCGCATGGTGGTATCAGTTTCGCGGGACGGATAGAGAAAATATAGGGACAGTTCTCTCGTGTGCGTGCTGCGCGTGAAAATTTACTACTCTGTTTGCTTGGGGCACAGCTATGTAAGCGCACGAAGTATCACTTGGAAAAGAGTGTCTCTGATCGCAATGTTGGAGGGGAATAAATGGACGAAATGAGAGAGATATATACAGGGAAAAGTTTGATTCTAGGTACCAATAATAAAGGTAACAATATTGATCTCGTGGGTCAGCAGACCCTCGCAACGTAATCGTTAACTTCTCTCTGTCTCCGTTCCGATCTCTTGTTCTGTCCTTCCGTTTCTTTCTGTTCCCATTTCTCTATCCTTTCTCTCTCTCTCTCTCTCTCTCTCTCTCTCTCTCTTTCTCACTCCTTTTCCTTTTGCTATGAAACATCCCTTCTTTCTTTTTCATCCTCATTTTGTCCTTCAGTGGTATCTCCATTCCCGCTCGCGATAGAAGCACTAGATGGAAACCCCGTGGGTTCTATAATAAGACGTATCCCTATCGTGTATCGTCTCGTACTGCACGTGTACCTGATTCCGCGATTGGTCCATACCCCGCAATCTGCCTTGTACGTGATCTATGTGCTTGGCTTCGTCCTTTCGCCTGCTTACCTTCCTCTTTCGCTCTATCCAATCGTATCTCGTTGCCGCGCAAGTGAAAAAGGGCGTATGCAAATCGCGACGCAATTAAGAGGGGTAAAACACTGACCGAGGGTTTCAATATCCACAGCACAGTGGGATTTTATCATGTCCTATACATTGATACAAGTTTTAATCACGCAACGCCTTCGGTTCGATAAAGAATTTTAATGTTGGCTTTTTTTCTCTATTCAATATCGCCATTGTAAGAAAACTAAAATCTATAAAATATTATATTTAAAATGTGTATTCCTCTAAAATGTATATTCCTTTTTTGATCAAAAATATGTTCTTTACATTTTTTAAGTTTAATATATTTTTAAATTCTAATACGCTTTGTCATGTTTGATATGTTATTTTTGTTATCAAAATTATTTTGGACAAATTTAATATAAAATTTTCATGTATTAAAATGATTTAAAGATCTTTATTTTTAATGTTGCGTTGGTAAAAAAGTGACAAGTGATCTTCAAATTTGAACTTGTCAGTAAAGCATTTTTTGTAATTTTCGTTTAGAACATCTTTAATGAGGATAATAAATATGTAATTTCTGTATCTTAATTTTTCTTTCCATGTTATACTTTTACTGTATTCTTTAAAATTATGTTATGAGTTTTTTTTTCAAAATTCGAACAATTCTAGTAATTTCATTCCTTATCAGACATTCTTTTCCATAAAAGCAAATGAGCTACAAATGTGTTTCGTTTTTCAACGAAAATATATAGGTCTTATCTTTAGGGTCCATTTCCTTCCAAAATCTCAAAAATGCTAATTTTTTTACTTTTATGTCACTTTTCTATTAACGCAGCGCGTTATCTTAGGATGAGCATCTTTAGGTTATTTTTTGCATAAAAACGAAGTATAATTATTAAAAAAGAATATTAAATAAATACTAAATAAAAGTTCATTTTAAATAAGAATAAATACCTTTTTTTTACCTTAGCATGTGAAATAGAATACTGAACATATACATGGTATATATTATATGTATATTATGACGAAAGAGTTAAAATAAGAAATAATAAGTTCCCGATTCACTTATAAGCCGGAAATATCCCGGTTACTTGCAGCTCTCAAAGGATGCTACTTGTCTCGTGGGATCGACTCGAGCAAGCGGCTTGAAAGATCGAGTATTTGCTGCTGTGCAACAAGAGTTCACAGAGGGAGAGAGAGTGAAGAGTGTTTGTGACGGTGGTAGTGACGTAGGCCGCAGGGAAACAGGCGGACGAGGGAAATGCGAGGGAAATATCGACACTGTCGTAATTTAACCCGTAATTCTTCTTTTTTCCATGCTACATACGGTTGTCTTTCTTTCATTCTACCGTCACTCGTCGGCCGCACCGGGGATTGTCCCCATGTTATCTCTCCGACTATCTCGTATGACCGCAAGCGAAATGGAAATGAGAAGTGCCGTTACAATATTTAAATTGAGAGATGTCAGACAGTACCTCCGAGCGACGCGAAAAATGATGTAGTGGCCAAGTGGAAAATCTGTCGCATTTACGCTAACTAACGTTTTCCAAAGAGCTCACCTCATAATTTGCTCCAACATATTCGTATAACGCTTATGTAAACTTTACATCATTTATTGTAAGCGAATTTTTCAAAATCACGCGCTTGGAAAAAAACAGGCGGTTGACTGAAAAATTCAAGAGGAAAAAAATTAGATTTGCTGACGCGAATCGTAGATGGACCTCACCGTTTCCTTTCCGAGCGATTTCAACATCAAATTTTTAATTAATTTATCGTTGTATGAAATATTCTGTAATGACAGTAACCGATATTATTGTATTGTCATTGAGCAGCATTTTTACTATGTACCTACATGTAATGACAATGTAACGATGTCATTTATATTGTCATTAAGAGTTACAGAATAGGGGCCACAATCTAACAGTACAAAAATTAACGGAGTTATTTATTATCTCGAATTCGACTAGAATATAAACACGAATACAAACATTTGTGTTGTCTAAATTTTTTCGTATTTTTTATTTATTACTTAGAAAAAATGTAAAAATCAGCTTCTAACATGCTTTTACTTTTTTATTATACACAATCTTACAAATAATCATACATTTTTATCGAATATATACTTTTTATTTGATACTAAAGTTTAAGCATAGAACATAATTAAGGCAAGAATTTTTCGATATTATACCGTATTAATACAGTAATCCCTGCAACGCCTGTGTAAAAATTTAATTTTTAATTTTCGATTAACGTTGAGCCAGGAGGAAGCATTCGCAATCTCTCGAAGAAGACGACGATAAGAGAAGAGAAGCTTTGAAACGAGAGTTGTACTAAGCTTCCTCTTTAATTGCATGCTGAAATACAAAGGAGGTGATGAATGTTTTAAAAGTCTCTAGAAAAGTTTCGAACTGCAATGAATTTCAAGAATATATAGGAGATGAAGATTTAAGACTTGAAATTAGCGAAAGAAGTTTTTATAAGAGACTATTAAAGATTTCTTTTCACATATACACTTTTATTTTTGCGCTTATAGCAATTGTGATATTCAACACGTTAATTTCTAAATAATTTATAGCAACAAGTAAATTTCAGAGACATTTTATACGTACATAATAAATTTTTAATGAATAGTAATAAAATACACAATTATCTTTAATCATTATTATCTCATTCATTAATTATATTTCGCATATAATTATATGTTAATGTGTTTTCTACGTGAACCGCAGTATTAGCATAAAATTCATTATTAGCATAAAATTCACACGAATTTCTCTTTCAATAATTCACAAAGCATTTTACTATATTTATAAAGTTAATTAAGAACATATTTTTGTTCATTGTTAGAATTTACTTTGAAGTATTTGAATACAAAGAAAATGAATAATAATTAATAGTAGGTAATTGAATAATAATCTATAATATGAGTAATCTTTTATTGGTTCTTGATAATTTTATCTTTCCTTTTGTTATTAATGATATTGCAATGTAATTTTCTAGTTTATTTGTTGTAGCGATTTACTTTATCGAATTAATTTAATTTATCGAATGAGGATATCTCGACGTAACTTATATAAAGATAAAGCAAGAAGAATTTTCTTTCCCTTTATAGCTTATCTACAATCCGCAACACGTGCTTGTATGCTTGCTGGTACGTTCTATCTTCAGTAGATTTAATGGCAATAAGAACGATTAAAATGATAACAGTATATACATTTTGCTTTTGTATCATTTCTTTATCGTCTTTGCGCGTGGTTTTCATGAAAATATACGAGGCATAATCAAGTTAGTTTATCAAAATAAGTAATAATCCTGATAAAAAAAATATGTAATCTAATCAAATTTTAAATCAATATTTTTATAATTAAAACTTGCTAATTTTAGTAATTATTATTAGTTTCAATTTTTGACATTAATGTGATTACATACAGCTTTCATTAGAATTAAATAAAGTCTAATTAAATCATAAATTAAATTAAAAAAAGTCTATTTAATCATAAAATATATATTTACAATATAATATATTATAGAATTATATATGTGTGATAACACAAATTATAGAAGTCAAAGCCTTAAATGGTCTAGTTTTTTCTTAAATGCTTGTATGATTTTTGCTTGTGTGAATTTATATATTACGTATTATATATAGTTTCCAGAAACGCGTGCCGAAATGATTTTTCGGTCTTGAAAATGCTAACTCTATTAAACTACCGCAATAATATCATGAGTTAAATTGGCTAGTAATTTAACAAATTTTTGATGCTTATTCGCATCTTCGACGATCTTAATAATGTTGAATAGCATATTAAAATCTATAAATAATTTTATTGCGAAAAATATTACTTCGGCCGGAAGTCGAACCCGGATCTCTTGCATTCCGTGCGAGACGTCCTAAGCCTTTAGACTATCGAGGCAAAAATTTGTTAAATTGCTAGCCAATTTAACTCGTGATTACTGTGATATTACTGTGATAGTAAAGTTAGCGTTTTCAAGATCGAAAAATCATTTCGGCGCATTTCTGGAAATTACATACGTAGTATATAAATTCACACAAGAATCATATACGCATTTAAGATCCACCTATATCGTTTAGGCTTTGATTTCTATAGTTTGTGATATATATTTACATTAATAAAATTTAATCATACGGACTAATTTCTCAAACGTACACTTCAATTCTTATATTAAGAATCCAGAAGATTTGACTAGGAGAGTTGAATTTCAAATTTCTCATTCAAATTTCGTGTCAAGTGCACGGCAACTATTTATCATGTTTTCACATTTTGAGAAATGTGAGATCAAACTGGCATGATCCACCGTCGCGATTTGATAACTGCTTGGTTTGAAATTTGAATGAGATATTTGAAGTGATTCAACTCTCCCATATGGTCAAATTCCGGACCACCCCAATTATAAATACATGTTTATTTTTTGCACTGGCGAATATTAATTGTAAAATACTGTAATAATTATATTCGATATATAGATTACAAAAAAAATTTGTTCGTGCATAATATGCTAATTGAATTGCTAATTAATGAATACATACTATATTGATTTGATGTATTGAAGGTGTTAAAGAAGGTGTTACAAGAAATATATATTTCGATAATACTAATGTTCTGTAATGTCAGCATTTTATAATGTACTAATTATTTCGATTATACGAAGCGTTTAATGCTAAAAATTTAAGAATTTTTGCTTGGAATAAAGAAAAAATAATCTTTTCGCATGCTTTGTCACGAAATTTGAAAAGTCTTTCGGTTACTGTGTTAATTGAATCTCGATATATCTTTGCCGAGGTTTCTCCCGAGACACTTTCTTTCATAGATTCACTTATTTATTCGTTTCGTCTTCGCCGCTATCACGAGAAGCGCAGCATTAATTACTGAAGCGCTAAACACCGAGAGAAATCGTCGCTATCACCTTATATAAAATAATACGTGCTTTAATTAGGATCGCGATACGTTTGTATGCGGAGTGTGTGATCAATTGAAAAACAAACTGATCGGATCTGCTTGTTATATTTTTTCTCTTTTTCCATCGCTCTCCTAGCATCTGTTTTATTCCTCTTCTGTTTCCTCCTTCTTGTTACTTTGTTCCCCTCCGCTGTCGGCTAACTTTCACTTGAGAATCCCGTCCTCCATTCCTCCGAGAGTAAATGCAGTCGATAAGTGATACCTTCTTGTCTCTACGTCTATTGGCTCCGCTCCGCCATGCGATCGCAGACGTCGGGTTTCGTAAGAGCGTGACTTTCGCGGATGCAACGGAGGCGCGAAACAAAAGCAGCAACGGCTGCGAAAATCTTCGAAGTTGCGTCAGATAGTTCCGACAGCTTTCCATTAGCACTTAATGCGTCGAGTATTTGATGGCTTATATGACCAAAAGTGAGGCAGACACTCTTACTCGCGAAGTAAAAAGCAGACGTTTGTTTTAAAGCGAGAGCACGAATGAAATGGAGAGTTGTATGTTGTATGACCTCAGCAAACACATTATTACGTTACTCTTTAAAGAAAATTCTTTAATGGATGTTAATGACAGTCATAGAATTTTCACACGTAAATAGATTTATGTAGGACAATTAAATTAATATTCACACGATTTTCTTATATCATTATCTTCAAATTATCATATTTTTATATCTGAAGAATTTGATGTAGAAAAAGT
>Ga0157364_1009059_pt1 | contig 10317 bp, 5 predicted proteins | sample AttsexASBM2_FD_111476 | JGI IMG/M metagenome (GOLD analysis project Ga0157364, IMG submission 111476) | Fungus gardens microbial communities from leaf cutter ant in Ribeirão Preto, State of São Paulo, Brazil - Atta sexdens ASBM2 | ecosystem: Host-associated > Fungi > Mycelium > Unclassified ... | reverse complement strand
TGAGAGAAAAAGGAAGGACGATTATAAAAGGGAAAAATCTGAAATGTGTCAAGTACCTGATTGTACAAGGGAATTTTCTTTCCCGCGAGAAACCACGGGAATAGCCGGGGTTGAATCGGGATGGAAGAGACCGTGTTAAGAGAGAGAATACGGGATCATCAGAAACGGAAGACGGGAGGCACACAAAAAGCATACCGCAGCTCTTACGGATATTTAAAATAACGAGTAACATCGAGAAATATTTTATCTTCGATGAATCATCGCAATTTATTTCCGTGTGAGTGCTGTATAATTAAGCGCCAACCGAACGCCAGTAAGAATTACGTCTCGTCTTCGTCGCGTTATCGGCATTAATCTTTTACACACCACGATGTATCTTCGACGTCGATAAGCTACGTTCGATTAGATCTAAGCAATTTATGTATAGTGTTCGATAACGCTTCTCATTCCACGTTCCACGGGACGGGAATTGAATTTCAAGGAGGTTCGCGTATTGAAGGAACGAAAAGAACGTATCGCGATGCGGGAGCGAACGGGGCGATACGAAACTGCTGGTCTCGCCTTTTGGATCTAACGAAAGGACTGTAGCCGCTGCCGGCTATGATAATAATATTCCATCGAACTCTGTCCGAAATAAACCGCTACCTCTTGATTACATCGCGTTCCGAAAATAGATGCTGCACTTCAGAGAGATATTCTCATTTCTCCGGGAAATCGATAATTAAATTCGTTGCAACGGGTCCGTCCGCGTTCACGGTTCGATGGTAATATTATTTCGCTTTATTTGCATACTTAAATCCCAACGAAGAATATTTCGCGACGTGTACCTCCCTTCCTGGGACGCGGCGCGTCTCGTTTAGTAACTTCGGCGAAGCGCGCGTGTAAGCGAAGAAATAAATTCAGAGAAACGTCTATTCTGTTTTCCCTGCGTCTTCCCCATCTTTATTATGCAAACTTTTACGGAACGTAAAAGTTGTAGAGTATGTATAATTTACTTGAAAATCGAGAAACATGAACAAGATACTTTGAGCTGTTCCTTGTTTTTAAAACCCTCTGTTTTTATCTATCCACCCAGAAAAGATTAATGGATCAATCGATATATTGATAAAAAGTCAATGTCTAATGTTTAATATCTTTTGTCAGCTTCAATTCTTATTACAATTATTTTTATGTTAATTGACTAATTGCGAATATTTGTACGAGATTTCTATTGTCTCTTGATCAATTCTACGTCGAATACACGGAAAGAATTTGCTAAATCTCTAAAACTTATAAAATGAATTTCATCATTTCTTTGAAAAGTAAAATCTCACTCTTAAGGTTGAAATTACAGTCACTTTTTTTTTCAAAACTGGCTTAATTTTTGCATTTTATAATTAGATTTCGTTCCAAAGAATTTAGAGAGTACATATAGCTAAATTTTTAGGTATTTCAAAAATTTTTCCGTTATATTGTTTTCGAATGAGTAGCATAATTTATTAGTGAGACATTGATTAAATATTGGTACGCATTAGGGGCTAATATTTTACACCAATAAATTGTATCATTAAAAAACTTTTCATCAATACTATGTAGATTTGGCCGAAAAATAATATAAATTTTGCAGAAATATTTGCAATTACTGAATTAACATAGAAACAATTATACTGAGGTAAAAAAATGACAAAAGTATTATAAATAATATTCAACTATTTGACTAATTATTTCTGGCTAAATATTTTATTCTCTGAGGAAATAAATTATGTTCCACATTATTTTAGAATTCTACGCTCTCCGAGTTCCTTGAATCACTATTTTCTTCAAGCAATTTACCGTTTTTTTTTTTCGACAACCAATAAAAATGTCTGTGAGGTGCTTCAACCAACGCTCGTCACGTCGAATGCGACAGCAGCAGCTCGCTGTCGAACCAGATGACGAGTGCATGACGAGCGCTCAGTGTACCTAGCTTCGCGGAAAGAACTCGTGCAAACAGGCCGCGTCCATTAGTTCTCCTTTCGATCGGTTTTTGCGTCATGCGTCAGTCCGTGAAATTTTGATATTTACCGCGCGGATCGATAAAGCCCTCCTCGCGTGTGAAGCTTCGTGAGGATATAACACGCGCGTTCCAGCAATATAGAGTACTGATTAAACGCGACAGGAAGCGGAAGCGCGACAGGAAGAATATCTCCGGCGGATGGTTCCTTTCCTTTGCGGGAAAAAACCGTTCCTGACGCAAGCGGAATCAGATGAAACGGGAGAATAGGAAAAAAATGGGATTTTCGCCGGAGTTAAGTGGAGGGCGGTAACGAAAACTCCTCCATCGTTGGTGGACCGCTATTTAGAAATAATTTAGCGGTGTGCATCAAGGATTTGTTACTATAAATATATTAAGCTGGGCAAACCACACCGTACGCATACAATAACGCGTGCATAGTAAAATGGATGGGATCATCGTTCGCGGGAATAATTTAAGCGCACGTACATCGTTCTCGGGAATAACGGAAAGATATACTACGAGAGAAGTGTGTTACAGGGGCGAATATATATACTGTATATCATAATAAAATTTCGAAATACGTAGCCATCCGGGATATTTACCGTCAACGGTGTACCATCACTCTCGAATGTACTGTCAGTGTCTCTCTTCTGGTCAGCAAAAGAGAGAATAAATGAATAAATGAGTGAATGAATGAATAAATGAATCAATCAATCTCAATTTATTAGATGTTCGGGGATAGAGAGAAAGAAAGAGGGAAATATTTCTTCAATATATATCTGAAGAATAAAATCACTTTAGAAGCAGTGCGATGTGTCTGCACGATAAAGTGGGGACCGGGGACTTCAATGGTAGCGGTTTAGTCTCTATCATATTTTTTATATACGCGGGACTGCGGCGACGGTGACGCGATAAATTTTTCCAGATGATTTATGTAGTTTATTTTTCGAGGAGAAGGTCCTACACCTCGTTTCTGTACTATGTAGCTTCCTTTGATTCAAAGTTGTCTCATGAATTATTTTTCCATGCTGTTAGCGATAAATCGTTCGACATGAAGTCGAAAAAATATTTTGTTTTGAACAAACAACAATTGAAGTAATTTAAACGACCCACTTCAACCCTTATACTGAAAAAAAAAATACTAAATTGTAATAAATATTTATTTGAATAGTTATAGGTAAATATTTACTAAATGTAAATATATATTTATTTGATATGAACCATTAATTAGATTTAACTATCATAAATTTTAGTGTTGAGTAAATTTACTGTAACTAAATGTTTACTTAGAACTATTCAAAGAAATATGTATTAAATTGATGTAGTAAATTTTTTGTGTGCATTTCACACCATTAGCTCATTCTGCGCATTCTTTCTTTCTTTGAAGCATTTGATTAAATAATAATCTCTATTTTTTTCCATTTTTTTAATACACAATTTTACAAATACTTTTTAAAGATGTTAAAATATATTTAAAAATTACCTAATATTTTTTATATATTGGTAAAAGTAATAAAAATTGACCCGAGATACGAATCCATTGTGTGTCGTAAAGAACCGAAAAATCATGATGTGTACTAAAGGCTAATGTATAATAATATCATGTCACGAGGACATGATCGGAAATTCATATGAAAAGTCAGTTCATCAGCTTGTTGGTTTTGCGCGATTTGTCAACAATAGTCGCCGCGGATGCGAAATCCGCATTCGGAATCATGTCGAAATCTCATGCCACGGACAAAAAAGTAGCGGCGACTTGGCTCGCGACGCACCGAGCTCTGGAATTTTTGGGCGAAATGGTACCGGTCGCCGGTGGATGAGGTCATTCATGGTGGGGGTTGCTCTTTGGGTGGGCGTCGCTGGGTCGATACAGGGTGGCTTCGTTCGTCGTCAAAGGCACCACGGGGTAAACGAGTACCTTGTTTCTACCTTTCGGCGAAGTCGTACTCTTCCTGTCGAATTAAACTTGAACTTTATGAGAGCTTGGACTTTATATTATTCAATGTTTATCAAAGGAGACATCAATTAAAGGTAAAGACAATTTGTTTTGTTTTTTAACTATTTCTTGTTTATGAAAAGTGTTACGAGCTTTTCTTAAAACAAAAAAATAAGATGAGAGCGGAGTTGTTATTGCATTGAAAGAAAAACTTATGGTATTTGTGATTCTAATTAAATGTTAATTATGATTATTTCGACTATAATATCAGTAATAATAACTATATTATTTCCTTATTTTAAAAATGACTTAATCGAAAAATTAAGCTCTTTATAAAAAAGGAAAAAGAGTGTTTTTCAAATTAACAAAAAATTGACTAATCAAATGATAAAAATATTATAAATATGATATTAAAAACATGGTCTTAGAAACATAATTAAGTGTTATTTTTGTTTTATAACGCTTAAAAAACAATTTTTTTTTGTGACGATTTTTATGCGCTACAAAGTTATAACAAATCCGGAAATAATTCAAATTTTATAATTTGAAATATCACCAAGATTATATTTATCTTGCTCAACTAAAATGACTATACATAAAAAATATATACGAAATGAAACAATTTCTTCCTCTAACTTCGAGCAATAAAACTATCTTATCTCTAAATGTTCTTTGTAAAAGATTCTCTTTTTTATTTACAAAAATAGTACAACTCAAAAAAAAATATTTCGCTCTTGTAGAAGATATTATAATCTCTTTGAAAACATTAAGAACGAAATAAGTACTTTAGTGGGTGGATTATAAAGTTAAGGTAATTTATTTTTAATGAATAATTATTAACTCATTCATAATAATTTGAAAATTACATTGCTTTTTAATCATTTTTGAAGTAAGGAAACGATACATGTATATTTTATAAATAAATATAATGTAATTGGTACCAAAAATAACTATAAATTATAATTATTATCATCATAAAAAGATAATGATTATAACTATAATTTAGTCATTTTCGGTACCAATTACTACATATATATTTGTTAATAGAAAACATTCAATAAAATAAAATTTATTGAATTTTATTAAATATTTGTTTGAATAGTAATAACGAAATACTTACTAAATATAAACATATATTTATTTAATTTAAGTATAATTTTTCTGTTTTAAATAAATATTTATTTATTGTAAGTAAATATTTTGTTAGTGCTATTCAAACAAATATTTAATAAAATTCAGTAAATTTTGTTTTCGGTACAGTTATTATTACTATATAACAGCAATAATAATCATAATTATGGTAACATGTAGTTATAATTATAAATACCAAAAATTATTCTTTCAATATATTCAATTTATAAAGTAGAAACTCATAAACAAGAAATTAAATATAAACGCAGAAATAAATTAGAAGACTATTTCAGTGGTTAATGTCGCAAGTTTCTTCAAGCGCACGAATCAAGTGGAATCCTATTGATATTCAATATTTAAATACGATTAATTATTCACGTCCTTTTTATAATTAAATGCAGACATTTGTCGCCTCGAATTATGAATTTAATTTAAACACACACACACACACACACACACACACACACACACACACACACACACAATACACACCTGATTAATAATGTGGTTAACTGTACCATAAACGAGTTTAAAAATAACACTGCTTGAAATTACAAGACACGTTCTATGAATAAATCGACGACCAAATTCAAATCCCATTGTCCTATTGTAGATGGTTCACTAGACTAATAAAAGAGAACGAATAATATATATATATATATATATATATACAGAATTCCAGAGATGAATATAAAACGAGTCGCGCGTTACAAGTAACATAATTCAATTAAGCAGCGATATTGCATAATATAACGTGCGCTGGTAGGGCTGAACGTCCAATAATTATTGTTGAAAATTTATTAGGGTGTAAATGGAACCGCGTGGGCGACCCAGGACACAGATTGCTTATATCAGTCGCACGTAAAGCGCGGCGCGTGCAAAATTGGCGGTCATGCAAATTGCTCGCGTGTACTTCGCTGCCCGGTAGTTAACGACTCTTCCGGTTGGCTGAACCTCTAACGAAGCCGTTTCGCTCGTATGTGCGTTACATTTCCTCACACATGCCACTGATGAAGAAGCGACTGTGCGGAGACGTAATATAGAGACCCAACCGAAAATAGATCGATAAATCAGAGATCCAGCAGAACCGGAGCGCCGTCTCGCCCTCGTCCTAATTGCCGCCCGTTGTGAAGGCCCGTATGCTAACTCGTAATTATCCCAACAGTCACGAAACGTAAATCACATGCATTCACATGCCTTGGAAATGCATATCAGGAGCAGTATATATACATTGATTGCATCGATAACGCGGTCCGGCTGCTGATCGCTTCTGATCAGTTCTAAAAGGGATTAAGGTAAGTAAAAAGATTAATTTTAAGTGAAAATCGATCGAGAAATATTCGATACCGATTAAGCAAAGAAAGTCATCCGGTCAAGGTAATGTTTAATGATATTTTTATGTGAACTTCACGGTTTTCGATTCAAGCAAACTCCTCGTCAATTATTTGTCAATCTTGAAACACAGATTTTTATGTATTACTTTTAAATGTGCTCTAAAATAATAATCCGTAATTTTTTGTTATTTTAAAATATATCTATCATACATTTTTAATCGTGTTAAAAGGATTAATTACCATCGCTAGGAAAAAGAAGTACGCTTGATTGAAAGCTTGCGTTTGACATACACTAGTTGTAATTTGATCTAGCGATTGAATTCACAAACGGAATTTATTTAAATTTACACGTCACGCTTTTGAATGCGGGATGAAATTAAATTAAGTTACGAAATGCCAACACATAAAATATGATTCATCCCCGGATGTTGACCGAGAAGCGTGAAATTTAATGCAAATAAGTGAATCAGTCAGACGAAGCATCGGCAATGCGTGGGCGGTCTGAAGCTGGTTCTGCAACTCGTGAAATTTCGAATCATTTTCTCGGGGTGAATGTTTGAAAAGAGATCAACCCCGCTACCGTTTGTTTCTCGCTTCGAAGTACGGAGACTAGGCAAACGTGGTCAAACAAAGAACCGAACAGACCGTGTCGCCGACTGTGTAATTCTCGTTAAGTCCCGAGTTCAACTAGATATAGACGAAAGATAGTCGAGTGCAGCCAATTTACTTCGCAATTAACGCGGCTATCGCTAAAGTAAACCATCGTAAACGCGAAGCATCTTCTGCGACAGAGTAATCGTGGAAAAATAAACGCAAGAACGCAGTGTCTTGATTTCGCGGGCGCAAAACTCTCAGGCTAGCTTAAAAGATCAAATTTTCCTTCGGAGATAGTTGAATGTATTTTTTGAGCGACGGACTAATTCGATTTTCGCGTCAACTTTCGAGCACTTCCGTAATTGCTTCACTTACTACAGAAATATTCAATAACCGCGACTTTGCCGCCGGCTTAAGCTTTTCATTTTGCTCGGACAGAGAAATACCGTGAGAACGAAAATAATAAAAAGAAGATGATAATAATAAAATGTAAAATTCAAAACAAGTGCATAAATCCAAGCGATGCATTGCGCTTGCAGATATTCAGATTAGATACGGCGGCGTCGCAATTCCGACGGTTTCCAGGTGCATTTTAGTGTAGTTTCAATTTTTCGCATGGAATACTCCAACGTCTTGCGCTCGTATTCTTTTCTTCTTTTATTCAGTTTCACACATGATGCGAATAATGTATCTACCATTTTATCGTTGTTATTTATTAAATATTGAGAAAGGAATAAAATAATACATTACACACATTATGCGTGAAACGGAACGCACCTTTTGTCTTATAGTAATCAATTCCTAGATGGATTGATACAACCACAGAACTTAATATTTAAGTTGAGGTTTATTTCTAGTTTTATTAAAAAGACGTAGGCTGTTCCACTTTTCGGTAAACTTCACTGTCTTACTCTCTTACTCTCTTATGTTCTTATTTTTTTACTCTTTTGTTTATCCAATAGATAAACAAATAATTTATCTAAAGCTGGAACAACAAGCCTTTATAGAATTATTTGAATTGATAGTTTCATTTGTTATAGTTATAGTTTTCATTCTTATTTAATTTAGTTTTTTTGCGTCATATAACTCAAAGCTCAAACATTAGAGTTGAAGTCTTCTATCCTAAACCGAGGGATACTCCAGAAAAAAAATTTATCGATTAAAATTTAAAATGACTATGAAATAATGAAAGCTTCGATTAAGATTTAGGTTGATGATTGAAATAGTGAGAGATGACAAATGCATGAATCTAACTCGGCCAGAAACTTTAAAAGGATTAAAAATGGTGCAAACCAAACTAAGAACATATTCACTCTGGCTAAGCCGCCATACGGAACTTACTCATTGCTTGTCTCGATTGCTCCCGCAAATAGAATCATATGTCCTTCCAAGGAACGAGAATCACATTTCCACTGCGATTTATTTCATCAGCGAATCGAGTAACTCTTACCTCAAATCATTCGTCCAATGTTCGGGCGTGAGACTTGCCAAAATACTACTAAAATTTCCTTCCGATTTCGTCACTTCATACAACGAGGAAAATCCTGTTGCACAATCGGAATTTTGCACTTCTTGTTGCTTCTCACGGAAAAGAATGACCGAGATTGATGAGAATCTTAAAGAAAGTGTACTTTATTAAGTGAAGTACGAAAAAGAAGTTTCATAAAAAGAATAAATAATTAAAAGCCATTATAATTATGTAACAGCTATAAAAACTAGAATAATAGGGCAATAGTTTCGAAATAATTAATTTGCATGCATTTTCAGAGAAAAAGACATAGATAGATATTTTCATAATCAGTTCTTATTTCAAAAGATCGTTTTATATAATGTTTTACATGTAGAAATACATGTGTAAATATTTATCATCGCTCATAAACGAAACCAACATATTGCTCCGAGCTTTTGCATTTCTATCCCTTTTCTCGTTAGCGCGTTCCCAACCAGCGGATGGATGGTCGAAGATATGACTTTAATTTCGCGGAACGCAGCGAGAGAGAGCTTCATTCCCCGGGCGAGATGTATTTCACCTTTTTCTTAAATCTTAATAAAGCAGACGACGGCGAGCCATCAAAAATGCATTAAGCAAATAACAACGAAGCATTAAAAAAAAAGACCTTCGACGCGAACAAATTGCAGACGAGTAATATAAGAATTCATCCGCCGTAAAATGCGATTCGCATGACATTTGTCATAATACGAAAATATCATTTTCACAACGCTGCATCAATTACGCCAAGCGTATTCGCTTTATCAATGTAGCTCCTCTCTCGAACACGGATCGGTAGAGCTCGCGCAATGGCTGAAGTTGAGGAATCGTTCTGCGGAGGAAACGGAGCGGCCACTCTCGCTGGGCGAGACGACATGCGGCAATTATTCACCGTAGGATCGCGATAGCTGTAAACAATGTGACGAATCACGCTTTACGCCCGCGCGGGAATGTATCTGTTATTGTCGCCGACATTGTTGTTGATCGCGGCTCCATTTTCGCAAGGAAAAGATCATCGACGTTTTTATGCCGAGGACTGCAGACGTGGAGGATTGCTGACATGCTCCACTTTCGTTTACGCTTTGTTCGTTACCGTTCGACGTACGCCACATCGAACACTTTTGTTGTTACTTCAGGAGGAGGAGGAGGAGCAGAAGGAGGAGGAAGAGGAGGGTAGAGGTGGAAGAAAGAGAGGATAATGCTATGTTTTCTAAAGGCTGATACATACTCACGATGGTAGTTACGACCTTCATGGCTAGTCGGTAAAGACAGGATTAAATCAAACTACTGCAGAGCATCCCAGCGATAGTCAGCGAAAAACTGCACGAGTTTTAAATGAGAACTTTGAGAGGAAAAGCGTTTAAAGCTATTATCACTAAGAGATAATTAGCCGTCGTTGAGAATTTATTACCGCAGCGTCACTTGATTGATTATAATCATAAGAAAAGGATTAAGAGCAAAAAAGTATTACATGGTAACGTTCTACTCTGCGAGCTATTCTATAAAAAGCTGTCTATAAAAAACATTTTGCAATATTCTTTGACATGTGATTTTCATTCATAAAATTTCATCAGCTATTATTTTTATATATCGCTTTCTTACTTCAAAATTATTAATACATAAACAATTAAGTTTCTCGAAAAGGGAAAGAACTATTTTTTGACTATTTTTTGACAGAAAATTATTTACTAATTGAATAATATATATTCTTAATGATAAGATGTCGGTTGTATCACTTTTGCTTCACAACTCTTAAAATCATCCTTTCTGAATTACGACAATTTTTTTTAAATCGTTATGACTTGAGTTGTGACAATTTTTCCGATTTTTTAAGAAATTAGGTTAATCTATATTTAAT
>Ga0157364_1009058_pt1 | contig 10318 bp, 4 predicted proteins | sample AttsexASBM2_FD_111476 | JGI IMG/M metagenome (GOLD analysis project Ga0157364, IMG submission 111476) | Fungus gardens microbial communities from leaf cutter ant in Ribeirão Preto, State of São Paulo, Brazil - Atta sexdens ASBM2 | ecosystem: Host-associated > Fungi > Mycelium > Unclassified ... | reverse complement strand
CATCTGCCGACTTTCTGAATCTTTCCCATCTCTCGTAGGTGATTGGAAACAGCTTGTTGACTAACGCTCAATTGCTCTGCGAGTTGTTTTTGTGTTTGTGAATCATCTTCATCCAGCAATGCTTGTAATTCCACGTCTTCGTCCTTTTTGGGCGGTTTTCCGTGTTCCTTGTCTGCAACATCGAAATCTCCAATTTTGAAACACTGAAACCATCGTTCACACGGTTTTTGCGATGGAGCATGTTCACCATAAGCTTCTCCAAGTAATCGGTATGATTCCGCAGCAGTTTCAAATGAAAACAAAAAATTAATGCTATCCGCTCCTTATTTGGTACAAATTTCATTATATTAAACATAGCAACACAATACTATGCAAACACTTTTCAATCAAATCACTTTGCGCGTTTGATTACACTTGTTGATGGTACAATAAAATGGCGTATAATGTTAAACCTTTGTACTTCACACTGCATTGGTGCGCCATCTGTTTCTCAAATCGTCATTTCATACTTGTATACCCGGTAAGTTCATTTTTATTAAGAACTTTTCGAGTTATAAGGCTTGCAAGTTACAGCACCGCCAGCAATAGCATTACCTAAGGTGTCCGATGACTAATCCCTCTTGAATGTTGTTTTGAATCATGTTCTGAATAATCGTTAAGATCAAAGTCACAGGAGATTGTTTCCTTTATTTTCATTTTTATATAAAAATGAATTTTTAGTGCAAAAATGAAAATAAGAAGAATCTCCAATAACCTTGATCTTAATGATTGTTATTCAGGACATGATGTTGAATGAATAATGTTAATATCGGTGGTGCTGTAATTTGCAAGCCTTATAACTCGGAAAGTACTAAAAATGAACTATATGAACTATATATATGAACTATATATAACTAAAAATGAATTATAGTGTTTTGGAAAGCTCTCGAGATGATCTACAAAAATGTGCAATAAAAAGTAGAGGGTTTCATTTAAGAAATTGAAGATAACTTTCACGTGACCTTCAAGCAATTATTCAAATTAATAATACCATCTTATGTCCCTCTTAAAGCCATACAACTTTTGTTTGAGAAATTTTTTCTAAGATCAAAAATAAAAAATTTATTTGGTGGGATATTAAAATGGGACATCCTGTATATCATATTTGTCTTTCGAACTGCTCGCCGAATTATTTTTTCGGATTATAAACGCAATTAAACTACTCTAGTAATCGCGAACAAAATTGACAAGCAATTTTAATAATTCGATGCTACAATCAGGCTTTATATTATATTATAAAGATGTTAATATGTTAAAAAACTGTTAAAATTTATTGTGAAAAATATCTGGTCGGGAGTCGAAACAGGATCTCTCCTTTAAAAGCTTAGGACGCTCGTATAAGACAGAGAGAATATAAAGAGATCCGGGTTCGATTCCCGGCCGAGATATTTTTTGCAATAAATTTTTATTAACAATTCTTCAATATATTAACATCTATAATATGAGGTCTGATTATAGCATCAAATTATTAAAATTGCTTGTCAATTATACGATCATTAGAGTAGTTTAATTGCATTTATAGTTCGGAAAAACAATTCGGTTCGAAAAACTACAATATGGTATTAAATATGCAAGTATATATGTATATGGTATATGATAATTCAAGATGGAATTATTTAAGCAATGAAGATCCAGTTTCGACCATTATAAACATTTTAATTTCTAGTATTGAGTGTGTTCTCATATATGCTGTTTAAAATAAAGATTTTTAATATTGATTATATAAATCGACTTATAAATTAAGATCACAGACCTCTATATATATATTACACTAAACTGCTAACTTTCCACTTTTTCTTATGTAAAAATACTGCCCGCGCAAATTACATGCGCACATTAAAATCGTCACGTATAGAAAAGAGAGATGCCAACAGGGATTTATGATATATGATGGAAATTGGCATTCAGCGAAAAAAACCGCTCATTGAGCAAAAAAAGGATTAATTTATGATTAATATATTTATTTATTATAATTCATAATGTAGAATAACTTGTCTATTATAAATAATCTTTAGTATCATTTTTCTTATGTATTTATTACTGTTTATTATTTCTCTGTGTTTGAGCCGTAAGGTTATATAGTATTCAGTGAGCGATGGAGCGACTTATAATTACGCTCCACTGCTCATCTTACAAATTATAATAAATATATTAATCGTAGATTCAATACATTCAAAACGACAACCACTCACTGAGCGTTTGTGAATGATTGTCGTTCTGAATGCACCTATTAATCCCTTTTTTGCTCAGTGACGTTTTTCATTAAACGCATCCATAAAAATGCACAATATAAAATGAAACTTTGCGCATAATGGCGATATGCTTAAAATTTCAACCAATCAAATTTGCCCGATGAGGATTACAACCATTTCAAATGCAAACAGTTGTGATAGTTTTCATCAATACCATATGATTTTTGTCATGCGACCATATTGAATTTTACTTCTCCGGACATATTTGATTAGTTCACCGTTCCCCACTAATTTTAAATGATTGTGCATCCATCGAAATATTTCATCTTATATTCTTTTCCACTATGGGTTATGTGATCAGCCTTTCCATGATTGATTCAAAATGTTGTGTATTTCTCTATGATTGGTTCAAGATATTATACTATATACTTCTCTATGATCGAATGCCTTATTCTGCACATGCATACTACTTCTTGATAATTTTTGTCAGCACTTAAAGAGCAGAATTAGCAGTCTAATGTAATATTGAATTAGAGGAAAAATCCCTTTACAAATTACACTAAAAAATCTTTCCCTATTAATATCTTCATTAAAAATGATCAAAATTTAAATTTTAAAAAAGTGTTTTAAAGCTTGAGATTTTTACTTCCAAATGATTACTATATTTTTTGAGTTTATGTGAGTTTTGTAATTTTTACATATAGAAAACTACGAGCTGAAAAAAAATGAAAAAATTTTTATTTTACTTTATAGAGCTGTTGTAGCGTGCCCAAAAAAATTTGAGCAAATTTTCGACCATCATGATAGTTGAAGCTTTTCTTATAAAGTCGTTTTTTAAAAATGTTCCCACGATTTTTTGTACTCATAAGATAAGTAAAAAGGAATATTCTGACTTTATTGCTCGTAACTCCATTAAAAATCATCATATTACAATTAAAAATATAGATTCTAAGTTGAACATTGTTCTATCAAATGGTAATTGCCAATTTTTTTAAAAATAGAATAATATGGATTGCTAAAAAAGTCTTTTTTACCAACTTGTAAAAGGATGTTTTCCCTAATCCAATATATAGAAATCTAAGGAAAAGTACTCCATTTATTCTGTGTATATTATTAATTTCCGTGTAAAGTAAAAATATCTAATATATATTATTCTTAATTGAAAAATATCTAATTTATTAATAATAGAGGAAAAGTCCTTATTATGAAATATCGAGTTCATTTTGGATAAATGCTAAAAATCTATGAACAAAATTTAAAAAAATAATAGATCATTTTGAAGGAAATTTAATAAGCTTTGAGATAATGTTATGTTTATAACATTAAAATTTAATTGAAATTCTATTTTTTTTTAATTAAAAAACTAAAAAGTGAATAAAAGTTAAAAAATGGTGGTCCTAATATGAGATTCAATAATAAAACGGAAAGTATCAGTATTGCAATAAAAAAAAACTGGTAATTATGCAGAGGATTATCCTCTGATGACTTTGACCTTGACATTGTATATGTTGTCAAGATCATCCTGAATGATGAAATCCTTGATGGTCATTCCTTGAAGGACATTCAACAGATTTTAGCCGTCGCTCATTATTCATTAAAAAGTTATTAATAAAAAAGTTTGAAAAAATAACGTCTTATTTCTGCTATATAGAGTGTCTCAAATATTTTTATTTTTGATCTTAGAAAAAAATGTTTCAAATAAAAGTATGGCTTTGAGAGGGACATAGATGATGTTATTAGTTTGACCTTGAATAATTGCTTGAAGATTATATGAAGGTACCTTCAATTTCTTAGATGGAATCCCCTTTTATTTTTTATTGCACATTCTTGTAGATCATGTCGAGAGTTTTCCAAAACACTATAATTAAGTTCATTTTCATTAAGTACTTTTCGAATTATAAATCTTGCAAGTTCCAGCACCGCCGGCATTAGCATTATCTAAGATCCCGTTTCCTACAGATGGCTAATATCTCTTGAATGTTGTTCAGGATCATGTCCTAGATAAAATTTGTTAAGATTAAGATCATTAGAAATTGTTTCTCTTATTTTCATTTTTGCACTGAAAATTCATTTTTGTATAAAAATGAAAATAAGAGAAACAATCTCCGAAAAATAAGTATGCGATGGATTATAAGATCAGAATTCATCTTCAGGTAGTTGAAACGAAGCATCGCAGAAATAGGCACTCGATGTTCATTTCAATTGTCCTTTTTATTATTGTATAATAACAGTTATAGCAACGATTTTTACTGTGACATAGGAGCATAAATTATTTCACATTAGCGGAAAGAAAATGGATAAAAACGAATAATCAAAGTTGACTTCTGTCTAATTCAATAATAATATGAAAAAGAACCACAAAAACGTGAATATTATCCTACGAGATTTGATACACGAAAAAAACTGGAATATCCACTCTCAGGTTTCTCTCTGATATTAGAATATCCTGAGTATCTCATATTACGATTTCCATCTTACGATTGCCTTACAGTTCTGCAATCATCAAATCTAACTTCTGTAATTAAGCAATTCATCATATCTCGTATTTTTCTATTAGTACAATCTTACTCTATCATTACATGAAGAATTTATTGCCAAATATTTACTTATTAAATAATAAACACATTAATCATCTCAATGAAATTTGAAGACATCTAAATTCTAAAATCTTTTTTTATAATGACTATAATTATAATGACTGGCATGCTCTAATAATGAATCTTCCAACTAAATAGTATATTTTCAATCCAAAAGCAACAAATTCATGATGGAATCAATAGATAGATAGATTTATTAGTTTAGCAGAAATGCCGCTCATATTAGGCGCCTCATAATAGGGGACTTTTCTTTATATATGCATAATTGAAATTGTGTAACATAAAAACTGTATTACAATAAAAAAACATTTTTAATTTTATTTCTTTCTACAGTATAGTACATTTACTTAAAACATGGATGCTAAGATTTTGCTGTTTTTTTATTTATAATTGGCTATATAATGTAAATTTTGATGGCAACAATCCTTGCAGTTGGATATATGAAATTTTTATTTTTCATTATATACTATTATTTATGTTACAGTGCACAGCAATCCTCGGAGAATGCTGTTAAGTCTGGGCGGCACACATTAGGCAATCAAGTAATTCGTAAAGGTTACATGTGCATACATAATCTCGGTATTATGAAGGGTGGATCGAGAGATTACTGGTTTGTTTTAACATCAGAAAGTATCTCCTGGTTTAAGGACGAAGAAGTAAATATTATTCATAATTATTAATCAATTATTTTAATTAATATTAAAAATGATAAAAATTGTAATTTTATGTTGAAAGAAAAACTTATCCAAAAACAATGCTAAATTTAGTATATTTTTATGTACAAAGGAACGTGAAAAGAAATATATGTTGCCTTTGGATGGACTGAAATTGCGTGATTTAGAACAAGGTTTCATGTCGCGTCGTCATCTGTTTGCGTTATTCAATCCAGAAGGAAGAAATGTTTATAAGGATTACAAACAATTGGAGTTAAGTTGTGAAACACAAGATGATGTTGACTCTTGGAAGGCGTCATTCCTAAGGGCTGGTGTATATCCTGAAAAATCAACAGAGCAAGCAAATGGTGAAGAGGTGAGTTCATCATTGATCAAAATATGATTAAATAATTATCTATAAGCTGTTATAAAAAAGATGATTTATGTTTTATATTAATTTAGGTAATTATTTAGAATAACTACCTCATCTCTGATAATAAAAATTTGTGATTATTAATGTAAATATTTTGATAATACATTATTAAATTCATGATTTTTTATTATATAAATTCTGTATAAATAAGTACGCACACTTTTAATGTTATAATATCTTATATATTACTGAAAAATGACAATTTTTTCTCTACAATTATCATCTCTATTGATAATCAAACTCGGATAATATTAAAATCACAGTTCGTGTTATTAAGTTTTAAATATATATAAATGTTTACGAAACTAATAAATCATGAAATTAGTATTATCCGTATTATCAGTTTTTTACTCTTAATCATTTAAATTTTAACAGTCACACGAACTTTCGAATAAGCGCTGACTATCTTTAATAGTATCTCGTCGGTGCGATGGCTTTTGCTATATGCGAAAAGTTGTTAAGCGCGCGTGGGCAGGGAGGAGGAGAAGAGGGGACAAAATTCTCTGCAATCGTTAAATACATACATATATGAAATAAATACAAGGGTATGCTGGTGGTAAATCATTGCGCGGAATAGTGAGAATGTCATCAAACGGTTCGGCTCCGTGAAATACGGCTTAAGGGGATCCTAAAGCCGTTTGTATTATACGACTACTCATCGACTACTCATAATTTTTCATTCATAATTTTGCAAACTCAGGATTGTTTATGCATATCACGCTTCCGGGGAAGATATTTGATACGTACGATCTACAGAATTTCTGCACTAAAGGAATTATAACCTGAGATGACAGCTGTGAAAGCTGAAATAAAGTGAACTTTGAATTTTTTCTCCGATTTTATCGTCAAATTTAATGTGGTTTTTTTGTTTTTTTTTTGTGCGTACTTTTATTATGTAAAAGAATTTAATGATCTATAAAGGGTTTAAAGGAAATTCGGAGAAATTGGCAATTTGTAATTGTCGATAGTTCCTGTTGGTTTAGAATCCCCCCCCCCTTATTAAAAGCCAATAATAGGCTTATTATTAATATAAAGTATTAAGGCTTATAAAGGCCTTAAAGCCCTTAGTTGAGATAAGCATTAAACTCTAATTTGCCCTTATCAACTCTAATAGCGCCTATATAGAGCAATCTAATAGCACATACATAGGGCCCCTAAGGCTATTAGGCTATAGGCTGTATGTCTTATCAGCTCTATATCATTGACTCTGATTTTCTCTTATCAGTTTATTAAATACAATTTAAATCATTTTTTACATTATAATTTTTAATACAATTGATTTATTTGGAAAATTGATACAAATATACAGAGTGTCTCAGAAATAAGGTAGATATCGCATTAGGAGCGTAAAAATAAATCAAGAGAAACAAAAAAGTTTTATATTATTTTGAGATATTCGCTGTAGTTTTCGAATTAAAAAAGGAAACGTATAAGCCAATGTGCGGTGAAGCCGAGCCGCGCGAATTCATAGCACGGCCCACTCTCAATGGTGCGTTGCCGCCGTTACTGTTAAATGAGGCGCACTTCTGAAAAATACTTGACGCCTTTTTTTACATTTTTAATGTCTTTTCCGGATTATAGATTTCATCTTATATTCAAGATAGTCTTACATATATTCCGTATTCATAGTTCTTCCTTATTTTAAAGATGGAGGAAGCCTCTATGAAAGATTTCTCGATTCTCCAAGATCTCCTTGTTTCATATGGATTTCAAGTCTGCCTTCCCGAAGGAAAATATTTTAGGAATTTTAGTAACCTATTGAGGGTAGCATGTCATAATATGTAATATATGCATACCTAATATCGTGAATTACGACTAATAAAGATTATAAAGACATTGTTGATTAAATAAGGTCGTGATTAAGCACTTTGCAACAATAATGGACAAAAATAAAACTAATAGCGAATTTGATTGGAAACACTCATTAAAACCATTATACATACACAAAATAAATATATGTTTATAAATAAACATAGAAATCGATTAAATTGTAAAATACTCAATACATTTTATTGTATTGTTAAATAAAATATGTATTTTATAATTCGAAATATTTTATTTTTATACTCAAATTAGTATACAATGGCTATAATATATACATCAGTGCTTCCAATCGAATTCACTATAATACTTATATTATAAGAAAAAGGAGAAAATGCTTTTAGAGGAGTTTATTTCCGAAAAAAAAAAGCTATTAAAAATAATTATCGATGCGTCAGATTTAAATTAAAAACTATTAAAAATAAAAAAACCACTGTGACGAATTAAATTTGGAGATTTGCTTAGTTAAAAAGGCTATATTTCCTCCTCAAGGAAACTCGTAACTTACTTTGAGAAAAGAAAGCTAATAAGGTTCCTTATTTGGTCAAGGAAGGTTTATGAAACATGAAATAAGGAACAAGGAATCTTCATTCCTCAAGGAAGAACTATGGGTATTAAGAAGTCACGAATCAATCAAAGGGCCGTATTACACATTATTTAAGACGGTCTTAAAATAAGAACGGATTGTGAATACCGCCCTTTAAGGATCCAAACCATGTATGTAACCACCATATAACCGTGCTAGCTGGTATAATGTGAATACAGGTGTTGGAAATAAAATTAATTTATTTTCGTTGCGCAGTTCCGCACGTTATTATGACCGGGAATAATTCTTTTGCGCCCTTACACCATATTACGTCATGTAGATAAGCCTTAACACTTAATATCTCGATTCGCGGGGCAGAGCTACATTTTTTTTTTTTCTTGCGCGGGCATTCGAGCGGGTCATCTCGTTTCGGTGTTGCATCACCTCAAACATATTTTTTGAAAAGCATGGCCGACTTCGACTGTGCATTGTATTCTATCACCGATAGTCCCTTTATTCGTCTGGTCGTGTGTCTGCGCCAAAATATCGTAGTCGCAGGCGTCCAGTTTCTAGAGGCATCTTCCATTTTCGCATCATCCCTTTTTTATTATTTCTGTCCGGTTCGAGGTGATGCATTGCATTCCGATTATACCTACTCCTGTGGAAGGTTGGAAGAATTTAGGAAACGACTGGCCAAATTTATCTCATCAACGAGAACCAGAGCCATTAATTACCAAAGAAGAAGAAAGCTACATTTTTTTCTGCCAGATTCTTTCATGTAAAAATGCGTCGAATAAGCCTAATTTTATTGATTTGAGGTCGTTGATGCTAAATTGTATAATTACCTTCTAAATAATTTATTATCAAGTATTTATATAATTACTATATAATTACCTTCTAAATAATTAATTTAGAATAATTTATTTATCAAGCATTTGAATCAGTTTTACAATAATTTTTTATCTGTTATGAAAAGAAGGTATTTATTTAGAATACGATCATCTCCAATTTTGGTAAAATTAGACTCATTCGATGCGTTTTTTTACACGAAACGAAAGGATCTATAAGAAAAAACATCGAGTTGTCCTCGCGAACTGAAATATTAAGCGTTAAAGTTGACGACTATTAAGATTAGAAAATCTGTCATAGCGACTAGAGATCCTATCAGAGTGTGGATCAAAAATGGCGGATAGAAAAAGATATTGCTTTCTCGTATGAACGCATGCGCAAAAAGTGTAGAATATGTAATAGGTAATACATAAAGACAATACTTAAAAAAACCAATCGAGTTGATCAATTGGCCGAATTGTGCAATTGTAATTTGTTAATTTTCTTTTTGCCCGAGATCTCGGAACGAGATTTCTAACTTCTTTGACACAGATTTTACTCATTTGCTTATAGCTATCCATCTCTTTTTTTTTTCTTCGTATTCGTTTTCCGACAATGTACGAAACTATCCGAAAAATACCGAGTGAACCAAGGTGGAAAACCAATCAGAAGTTGTGCCCCCACTTTCATCAAACTCTGATTATAAGATTTCTAAAATTTCTATCGACTACCGATTCATTGTAGAATCAGCTTAATGCTTAATATCTCGCTTCGCGGGGTTGACCCAACAGGTTTTTCTTACAGATTTTGTCGTTTCGTGTCACAAAACACGTCAAGGCTAATTTTATCAAAATCGGAGGTGAGGACCATATTCTAAATAAATACCAAAAAAATTTTTATCTAAATAAAGAAAAATATTTTTTCTAAATCTGTTTTATGACAAGTTAATTTATATTTATTAGAATTTATTTCAATTTATTTTAGGATAAGCAGAGGGTAAGTTAATGAAAAAGAGATTTTTGCTTTTGACTCTTTAACTGTACAGCGGTTTGAATTACATTTGTTAAATGCAACTAACAAAAAGAATTACTTTAGAATTACTTTAGAATTATTAGGTGTACAAAAAAGTTCTGAGCTTTTTTTGTAAAATTCAATCTTTATTCGTATGTAATCGTACGGAAATGGCTTGCTGCGTAACGCCAAGCTGTTCTGCAAGCTCCTTTTCAGTT
>Ga0157364_1009057_pt1 | contig 10318 bp, 13 predicted proteins | sample AttsexASBM2_FD_111476 | JGI IMG/M metagenome (GOLD analysis project Ga0157364, IMG submission 111476) | Fungus gardens microbial communities from leaf cutter ant in Ribeirão Preto, State of São Paulo, Brazil - Atta sexdens ASBM2 | ecosystem: Host-associated > Fungi > Mycelium > Unclassified ... | reverse complement strand
TCAGGGTAATAGGAGTTTTACCACTGAAACCCCAAGTATCTCCTATACTATCCATTTTGTATATAAGACTAGTAGTTACACTGTAATTTGCTAGTCTGATAATTGACAAAGATAACTCTTATTGAACTCGATCTCTAGTGTTCAATGGCGATATACCAATCAGCACTCACTCCCATCTCAGACTTCTTCCTATCATCTGAAGTTGCAATCATGCAGCAGACAGACAGTGCAGCACATAAGTTGAATCCAAGGTTATTTCATAAGTCTGCTTATCTCCAAGTCCATCCTGTGGACTTCTACTCTAGTGTGAACTGCACCTAACAGTATTATCAGACTCTCAAGTCTGCTGTCGCTTCTGAGCAGTTCCGTCTGCTAAATCTCCTATCACAGTTCTGCTTGCAATTCAACCTTACAACCTGTACTTCAAAGTCCAAATGGCTTCCTCTTGCCGTAACTCTTCAACTCCGGTCCCACCACTTGGGACACCCTTCAATGCTATCTCGTGCTTTAGTGACCAGATGGCCTATCTGCCAAATGCACCACAACACTCAAGACAAATTCACCAAAGAGGCCATTCATCTCTGAGGTCTCCTTTTAGTACAATTCAACCTAACCGAACAGTTTTGCCTGTTCCTGGCCCAAGTATCGTTCCTGTGGACAATGATTCTAATTGGGAGGATGCTCTCACTAATCCTATTACTAACAATAATACAGCTAATAGACCTACATCTTCTACTCGCTCACGGTCCAAACCCTATCGGAGCAATAATACTAATGAACAATTGGCCAAAGTACTCGGCTGACTTGCTAACACTCTTAATTCTAATCAGACTCCTGGTCCTAATACTAATACAAGGGGAACTAAAGCCTGCATCTCTGACACCTTCAGCAGCACAGAGCCTGACAAGCTCAATAATTTCCTGTTTCAATGTCGCCTATATTTCCGTGCTAACATGGTACAATTCGATACAGGCATTGTGAAAATCAACTTCGCAATGACCTACTTCACTGGAGTAGCCTAGGACTGGTTTGAGGTAGGCCTCAACCAGGAAGACAAGAGCATCCTTCAAGACTGGCTCTCTGACTAGAACCTATTTGTGGATGAGCTATGTCGACATTTTGGTTTCTTGGGCCTCCTTGGTAAAGTGGCCAACATGCTGGACAATCTCCACATGAAGTCCGGCAACAAGATTTCCACCTACAATGTGGACTTCATGTGCTATGCCTCCCAATTAGGTTGGGGGAATAGTGTTCTGTACTATTGTTATTATCAGGGGCTTCCCAATCAGATTCAGGATCCCATCTCTACCTAGGAACAAGGAAAACCCACCTCATTCCAGGATATGTATGCTTTAGTAATGACCATTGATCACTGCTACTGGGAACAAGACCACAAACACCACCATGCAAGGCAGGTAGAGAAAGAGGCCCTTGAGTCTCACTCTTGGAAGCAAGGAAAAGTTTCCACCTCTGGTTCTACCACAGCTCTCCAGAACAAGGCAAATCTATCTCCGGTGGCCTTACCCACTAAGAACTCTTCTGTTGTGGTAACCACTTATCACAAAGACAAATGATCATACAAGTGGTAAATCTCTTAAATTGGATATCAAGTGGGAAATTCACAAGAGAACTCAATAAGGAGTCTCTGCTAAATTAGAGTCCTATATATATAGAACATGCCTGGTCTGTGCTACCAATAATTAAGCCTGCCCTATTGTCCATGCTTCAACCTCATGTCCATCTCATTTCCTACTCAAGGCCATTATGTTATATATATATATATATGCCCTAATGTTATCTTCTAGATCCTTCCTCCATGTTCTAGGCCTATAATGTCACATCATGTGACCTGTCATGTGACTGTGGTGTTATGTGCCTCTTCATCATCCAAAAAAAAAATAAAAGAAAAGAGAAAAGAAAATCAATATAAAATCAGAAAAATAAAAGAAAAGAAAAATGAGATTGTTAGTGTTCAAGCATCCTATAACATATTCCTCCAAGTCACCTTCATCCCCTGCTCCCAAAAAGCAATCCAATACTTTGTGGGTGGATCTCTCTTTCAAGCTAGCCAACAATGGCAAGTTGACCAGTGATGAATGCAGAAAGTGTCTCAAAAACAATCTGTGCCTCTATTGCGGTGCAGGAGACCACAAGCTGGACTCTTGTCCTAAGAAGCAGACCACAGTCTCTCCTAAGGGCCATGGTGCTTCAATAACTGCTGATACTCTAGCAGCTGCTTCCGAGAAACCCTCGGAAAAATAGAGAGCGACCTCCAGAACTCCGCACAGACTGAGGGCCACATTGAACTTCCCTGTGTAGCAATGAGTCTGATTTGACTCAATGCATCCACTCTTTCCAATTCTCATTCACTCTTTGTTTCCCTTACTTCTCCCTTAATCCTTGGTCAGGATCACCTTAATAAAATCCCGTTCTGAGCTCTTGTTAACTCCAGATCTACTCAATACTTTGTAGATTCTAAATTTGTGGATACTCACTACCTGAAGACATCCGCAACTCCTCCAGTTGTTCTCTGCTTGTTTGATGGTTCATCAAACAACATCATCTCTGAAATTGCCAACTTGCCCATAATATTTTCCACTGGTGATTGTATGAATCTGGACTTTTATGTTACTCCACTTGATCCTTCCTGCTCTTTGGTCCTTGGATACAACTGGCTCGCCTGATACAATCCACTGATTGACTGGATAAATGAGTTGATAAACTTCCGTCCATCTTTGCAAGAAAACCTTGCTCCTTCTCATATCGTGGCCAACACACCATTGGCATTTTCATTCTTTCCAGACACCCCTCTGCAATCATTGGATTTTGCAGTTTCCATACCTGCATCTGAGACTTTTATGTCTAACTCTGAGTGACCTAACATCGCTATCATTGGTGCTGCAGCTTTCTTGCACACATCAAAACTTCCAGACTCCCATAATTTTGAACTCTGTCTTTGTTCTTTGGACATTCAGGCTAACTCCACAAAACTTGCAGAAGCTCCTGACCTCTCTAATGTCCCTTCCAAGTATCACAAATTTGCCAATGTTTTCAGCAAAACTAAAGCTGAAACTCTCCCTCCTCATCGTTTTTATAACCTCCAAATCAATCTGGAAGAGGGTGCTTAACCTCTGGTTGGCCCTATATACTCTCTTTCAGCATCTGAACAAGAAGCTCTCAAGGAATTCATTGAGGAAAATCTCAACATGAGTTTCATCTGACCAATCTCATCTCTACACAATGTACCGGTCTTATTTATTAAGAAGAAAGATGGTTCACTGTGTTTTTGTGTTGACTTCTGTAGTCTTAACTGCATCTCCAAGAAAGATCGCTATCCACTTCTACTCATCTCCGATCTACTGGACTCATCTCGCAAAGTTTGGGTCTACTCAAAGATAGATCTTTGCCATGCTTACCATTTGGTTTGTATTGCCAATGGTGATGAATGAAAGACTGCTTTTAGGACATGTTATGGATCATTTGAATGGTCTGTAATGCCCTTCAGTCTTACCAATACTTCTATAGCTTTCCAGCGATTCATGAATGTCATTTTCTCCAACCTTTTGAATATCTGTGTCATGATCTATCTGGATGATATACTCATCTACTTGAATAACATGTCTGAGCATCACCAGTATGTAAATGAAGTATTCAAGTGTCTTCGCAAGGCTGGTCTTTATGCCAAAGCAGAGAAATACGAATTCCACTCCAAGTTGGTAGAGTATCTGGGATACATCCTTTCTCCTTCTGGCCTCACCATGTCCAACAACAAAATAAAGATTATTCAAGACTGGCTGGAACCCAAGAAGGTCAAGGATATTCAATTCTTCTTAGGTTTCGCAAACTTTTACCGCTAGTTCATCTTCAACTACTCGGACATTGTCATTTCATTGACACACCTCACCCAGAAGGACATTCCTTGGAAATTCAACTTCTCCTGTCAAGATGCTTTCAACTCTCTCAAGAAAGCATTCACCTCTGCTCCTATCCTTACTTATTGGATTCCTGATGCTCAACTTATCATGGAAACTGATGTTTCAGACTACACTCTCGCTGCAATCCTATCAATTGTTAATGAGGATAATGAAGTTCACCCAGTTGCTTTTCACTCTTGCACTTTCACTACAGTGGAGTTGAATTATAACATACATAACAAGGAATTGCTTGCCATCTTTGAAGCTTTTAAGATTTGGCGATACTACTTGGAAGGTCTGGCCTATTCCATTGACATTGTCATGGATCATAAGAATCTTGAGTATTTTTCTACCACCAGAGTATTGACCTGGAGGCAAGCACGGTGGTCTGAGTACCTCTCCCAGTTCAACCTTGTCATCAGGTTCCGCCCTGGTTATCTCAGCACCAAACCGGATGCTCTCACTAGACAATGGGATGTCTATCCCAAAAAAGGGAATACTGGCTACGCCACAGTCAACCCTCACAACTTTAAGCTCATCTTCACTCAAGAACAACTTGCAGCCTCCATATGAGCTACTGTTCTTCTTTTTCCTTCTCTTCATGCAGCTACAGTTGTGGATATGGATACCCTACATCAAGACATCCTCTCAGCTCTCTCTAGTGACCCAATTATTAGGATCATAAGAAGTGGACTTAGCTTCTTTTCATTTTTTTTCTCTTTCTATTTTATTTTCTATTTTATTTTCTATTTTACTTTCTTTTGTTCTATTTTTAGCATGTAAGACTAGGATTAGAGGCAGTGTGAGTCAGATAACATGAGGAGGATTCTAGAAGGATGATGTCATACTACATGGGAACCTCATAGCTAACACATGGTTGTTTAGGGTAGGTTAGAAATAGCTAGCACAGCCCCTGAGGATTCAGTATATAAAGGTAGATTATCCTATACAGAGTTCTCCATCGAGTTCTCTTGTGTCACCCCAATACAAGGTTATTTTTTAACCCAACCCTAAGGGCTTTGAGTTATAACACCAATTGCTACAAAACACATCTCTGCAGGTGGCTGGTGGTCTATGGACCCAAACGGTCTACTCCTTCTTAACAACAGAATTTATGTACCATCTGCTGGTAACTTCCGCACATACATTCTCTAGTATAATCATGATCACATCCTCACCAGACATTTTGGTCAAAACAAAACACTGGAATTAGTCCGCTGCAGATACTCCTAGCCCAGTCTCCATACTGATGTACAACAATTCTGCAAGTCTTGTGTCACTTGTATGTGATTCAAGCCACAACATCACAAGTCCTATGAATCTCTCAAACAACTCCCCATCCCTGAACGACTATAGAATTCCATTTCTATGGACTTCATTGAGAAACTTCTGTCATCCTCCAGGTTTGACACTATTTTGGTCATAGTTGACCAGCTCACCAAGCAGGCGATCTTTATCTCTGCCCACGACACCATCATGTTTGCAGACTTAGCACGTCTATTTGTTCTTTATGTGTTTTCCAAACATGGCATTCCTTCCCATGTCATCTCTGACAGAGGTTTGGAGTTTGTGTCAAACTTCTTTCGATCTTTAGGTACTGCTCTTGACATGTGGCTTCACTCCACTTCAGGTTATCACCTTGAAGGTGATGGACAAACTGAACACATGAATTAGACTCTTAAGCAATACCTCCATGTATATTGTAACTACCAGCAAGACAACTGGTCCAAACTCCTATCTCTCACAGAGTTTGCCTACAATAATACTCCAAGTGCTACTACTGGTGTTTCTCCATTCTTTGCTAATAAGGGATATCATCCAAACATCATTGTTCATCCCAAATGTGATATTTCTTCCTTCCGAGCCTGCGACTTCGCTGTAGATCTCAATGAGTTACAAAGTATCCTTAAAGCTGAAATCTCCACGGCCTAACAGTGTTATTAGAAATCTACTGATGCATGACGTTCTCCCACTCCTGATTTCAAAGTAGGTGACAAAGTCTTTGTCAAGGCTCAGTTCTTCCAAACCACTTGGCCTTCAAAGAAACTCTCTGAAAAATATCTTAGACACTATGAAATTATTGCCCAGCCTGGTACTCTATCATTCACTCTTCATCTTCTAGAGTCCATACACTCTGTTCATCTAGTCTTCCATGTGTCCATGCTCAAACCCGCCATATCCAATACTTTCTCTGAGAGAATACAGCTGGCCCCTGCTCCAGTCATAATTGATGGAGAACCCAAATATGAAATTTCTCGGATAGTGGATTATAAAATTGATCGTCAATGGGCATGTAAACTCCTGTATAAGGTGATCTGGCTAGGGTATGAAAACACTGGAGATAAATCCGAATGGATCCCTACTTCTGAACTCACTCATGCTACCAACTTGGTATCCGATTTTCATGTCACATATCCTGTCAAGCCCAGTCCTCTTCCATTATTCTGATCATGCTGTTGCATTTGTCTCCTGCCTCTGTGCTTTCCTAACAGGGATTTTCCTTCATTAATTTCTTAGTATATTCTATCTGCTTATTTTCATTAACCCTCAGCTTCTGCACACTTTTCAGGGTTTCTTTTCAAAACTTTCAGACTTCTTTTCATTTTAATTCTTGATTTTCTTACTCACACATTTAGATCACAGAAAATAAAGAAATTAAGTAAAGAAAAAACAAGAAACCACTAATCTAATAGGAGGTAGATGATGGAGTCCTCTCCTCCTGACTTTCTCCAGGGCTATTCTCAGACTCCTCTGCATCATCTCTGCTCTCCTCTTTCCTGTCCTCTCTTTCCAAGCCCCATCTCTGCTCCATTGTGGCCCCAATGCTCTCCAACTGGACCGTGTTCCTCTCCTGGCCCTCCACCAAGTCCCGAAAGGACTTCCTAACTCCTTGGTACTCCTCCATGATTTCCTGGAGTGCCTTTTTGATAGCACTTAGAACCCTACCATAAGTGGGAATCATGGCCAGGGTGTTGGTGTTGGTGTGGGGTATACACTGCTGCTTGAGGGCGATGCACCCAGTATATGCAAGGATTTGGCTATGAAAAAGAAAATTATTAAAAAATAATAAGAATAAGTATAACAAAAAATTACTCATCTTGAGGGGTGTATCAGGCAATTCTGTCTAGCACTCACACACCTCTCACAGGGGTTAGCACCTCCTATTTTCACTGCAGTACCTCCACAGTACTTCTCTGGTTGCTTCTCCCTAGCCTTCTTGGAGGGCTGTTGCCCCTCCTCGTCTCTGGTGGCGATGTCCTTGCATTTAGATCCCATGACCTGGGATCCTTCAGCCCCCTCCAATAGGGCGGCCTCTTCTTTTAACACCTTGTCCCAAAGCCATTGGAGGTACTCCATCATCCTCCTTTTGCTCTTCTTCTCCTCCACAACTTTCTATCTCTTGACTTCCTCCTGGGCCTTCTCCTCCACTTCTCTTCTTGCCTTCTGAGCTGTATGCTCAGCCTGATATAACTTTGCCACTTCTTCTAGTTGGACCAGGAGCTGCTGCTGCTCTTGGTGCCTCTGCTGCATCTCTTATTACTGTTTTTCCAGAATCTTGGTGTTGTCTTGTGAAATATCAGAGTGGGTGGAGGAAGATATCATAATACAGAAACAAGAGCAAAAAACTTCTTCTCCGTTTATGTATTGTTGACCTAGGTACCATCACAAGATTTTCAGATAAACTAAATAGGACTTCGAAGGCTTAGTCCTAAGGGGGGGATACTACTGTCATATGTAAGCCCATCTATCCGGAAATTACATCCCCATAGTGATATCATCTCTGAATTATATAAGCCTGCCTTCCATGGTGGCCACCTTTCTCGCAACATGTCTTATGGTGGTGCTGCAACCCTCTGGGTATTCCATCTTCCATAGTGGGGATACTCCTATTCAACTCGGTCTTCCATGACGGAGTTACTCTTATCAGTGTCTTAACACTGAAACCTCTGCTCGGAGTAATAGGGGTTTTATCACTGAAACCCCAAGTATCTCCTATACTATCCATTTTGTATATAAGACTAGTAGTTACACTGTAATTTGCTAGTTTGATAATTGACAAAGATAACTCTTATTGAACTCGATCTCTAGTGTTCAATGGCAATACACCAATCAGCACTCACTCCCATCTCAGACTTCTTCCCATCATCTGAAGTTGCAACCATGCAGCAGACAGACAGTGTAGCATATAAGCTGAAGCCAAGATCATTCCACAAGTCTGCTCATCTCCAAGTCCATCCTGTGGACTTCCACCCTGGTGTAAACTGCATCTGACATTCAGCCACAATTGTTATTTAGAATAAGAAGGTTTGATTGGTTGTAGATTGTCATCAAAAAGTTCTAAAAATTGTCTTCCTTTTGCATTCAAAGCTTGAAATGTCATTTTTAAATTGTTGAGAATTTTGTCATACTTGTTCTTCTTGTCAAACTTCCACAAGGACTTGTAGGAGAAGATAGAGATAAGATCAAATTTCTTTATTTCTTTGTCAACTATATAGTGAAGAGTCCAGTTGTTGCAACTGAGACAATCCCAAAATTTGATAGAATTATATTGATCTTTTCTAAAGAATTCTCTAAGTTTTCTAGAGATTGTAGATGATTGGATTTGATACAAGTGGACTAATGAGTTGAAAATTCTCTTTGTGGCATGTATCAAGTCTGTGATAACAATAATGCAGTTAATGTTTATCATTTGGGTGGCTTGATTGGTGCTACATCTGATAGCAAAAAGTTCTACTTTTGTAGAAGTAATGTTGATTGTATGATGGAGAGTCTTAATGACAGGATTATTGTGGACATGGATATAAGCAATTGAGATGGCCACTTGTCCATAATAATCCTGTCATTAAGACTCTCCTTGTTATATCTTAAGACTTAGAGTTAAAGTTAAAAGAGCAAACCTTGGATTGGGTTAATCACAAGAGAACTTGATAGAGTTCCTAGGTACAATGTATCTACCTTATATACTAAAGACAGTTGGTTCATACTCTATTACTTTTAGTCTATCCTAAATGACCATGTGTTTTTCTCAAGGCTAACATATGTATAATATGCTTGTATGACATCATCATCCTAGACCCTTCTAAATCTTTCTATTGTAATCATGTAATTATGCGATTGTGACTGTGATAGTATTTTTATATGACATGTAACATCATGCTAACCCCTAACCCTGAGTAAAAATAGAACTGAAAAATGAAAAGAAAATGAAAAGAAAAAAATAAAAATAAAATATAGTCCAACATCTACAACTCTGACACTTCTGAGAATAGGAAAAGATAACCAAAAAGAAAATATTAGTATTATTATTATGTGATCCATAAAAAAAAAAAAATACTGATAATAAAAGGATCTGGTATGATTTTTCAGAGTAGCATACTTCAAACACTGGATATAACATAATAATTCTCAAAAAGATGCTATAAGTAGTGCTATATACCAGTGTCCTATAATACTTCCAGTATTGAATTGTCTACTAGAAATAAAGAGTATAAAGATGCTTAGCAATTCTACAAGAGGATTATCTCCAGTATATAAATGTCTGTTATACAGAACTTATGTATGTTCTATCATGTTATATGGATTTGAACTCTGGTATTTCAAAGAAGTCCTGATATACTACCCCCTCAAGAAGTTGAAGAAAATGCAAAGAAGAGCAGCCCTATAAATTACAGAAGCATTTCACACATTACTGTTATAAGGAGTTAAAGCTATTACCAGCCTCATTCCTATTCTACTTTCATCTCAATAAACTTATAGAATAATACTACCTGTCATGATATGGTAAAGTGTGAACAGACTTTGATAAGATATCGATAGGACAGTAGTATATTATTAGTCTACAATGAGAGAAGGCATGTGACCTGGAAGTCACATGACATTACATCATAGGGCCTAGAGTGGTCTAGAGTAGTCTGGAAGGATCTATGGTCTAGAAAGATTGAGAAGAGTCTAGAGATGGAGTGACGTCAAGGAATATGTTAATAGCATGGTTTCCTTATGGTGTACACATGGTGTATGTATGGACAATGGAGATGAAGAGTAGGGTTTAGGGTATGGCATCAAGGCACATGTAAACAGCATGCTGGCCTTGAGGTAGACATATGGTAGATTAGTAATGGACATGAGGACAGGGCATGGACATTAGGGTAGGATGCACAGCAGATGCGTAGTTGTAGCACAGACCATGAATACTTAGTATAAATAGCCAGTAGAATACTGTTGTGGTTCCCTGTCAAGTTCTCTTGTGAATTATACAACTCGTGTTCTCTACTAGATATCTGCCTTTGAGATTTACTTGTAGTGCTGCTATTGGACATTGGTCTAGTGGTTGCCATAACACTACCTCTGAGTAGTATCACTTCCCAAACAGCATATAATCAACACTCTCCTAGATATGCATCATT
>Ga0157364_1009056_pt1 | contig 10318 bp, 6 predicted proteins | sample AttsexASBM2_FD_111476 | JGI IMG/M metagenome (GOLD analysis project Ga0157364, IMG submission 111476) | Fungus gardens microbial communities from leaf cutter ant in Ribeirão Preto, State of São Paulo, Brazil - Atta sexdens ASBM2 | ecosystem: Host-associated > Fungi > Mycelium > Unclassified ... | reverse complement strand
GAGAGAGAGAGAGAGAGAGAGAGAGAGAGAGCGAGAGAGAGAGAGAACACAAGTAGAAAAATGCAGACTTTCAATTCGGAAGTAGTGGCAAGTCAATAAAGGGTGGAGACGGTACTTAAGTCCTATTCATCCCCTGCGAGAACTTCATTCGGGAAAAGGAATATTTAACGGAAACGAGACGATTTCAAAAAGGTCCGAACGATTCGGGTCACGGGACTTCGATAGCGGGTTAATGTTATATTACCGAAAGACTCGCCATTCTCAGAGGTCAGAAGCGAAAAAGAGGCCAACGATGGAGGAAGTGGAAAAGCCAGCTAGATTCGGCCGTAATTTCTGACTCCTTTTACTCTTTCCCGCCTTCAGGCTCTACAGATGCTTCGTCTTTCCGCTGTCGAAGTGAAACTTTCGTTTCCACACTCGAACCATTATCCACAACCGGTTTACATCGGTTACACGGTGATTTAAATTCAAGACGCAAAATTGCATCCACAAAATTTTAATTTCCGTAATGACCAATTCTACAAACTTCTCTAACTTCTTATCTTTGTGTCGCACGAATTGTATGTATGTCCTCTCGCATATTTCTTATAATTAGCTTCGAGTCCTCTCGCCCTATCGCGCTGCGTTTATTCTCAATGGAAAGTGCAATTTCAAACAGTTTTACGATCTTGTTTCACATGGCAATATCGAAAGAACGATTTCATCTTCTTTAATAAAAAGTTATTGACCCATTTAATTTTCGAAAATGAAACGTTATTCTCTTCTTGCTGTTACAGTCTGCTTATCGATTTTATTACTTGCATTCTAGACTCTCTCGCGTCTTACACTGAGAAAAAAAATTATAATTATAAATCCAAACTAAATTAATTTAGTTCATCTCTATTCCTTTCGGTGAAAAATGTATTTAACAAGGAAACCTGTGGAAAAGTGTCTTCTTCCAATTTTGATGAATATATTGTTTTTTAAACAAAAATAAGAGATGGTTTTTTTATAAGGTTTAATTGTACTTTTAAAGAATGCAACATCTCTTTGAAGAAAATTGGTTTTTTTCTTTTGAAGTAAATATTGAAATTGTAAGAGATAGAAAAAAATTTTCTGAATGAATATCGAATGGTTTAAAAAGTATTTTATAATAATAATTTCAAAAAAATTTTTTTTATAAAAAAATTTTATTTATAATAAAACAAAAATTAATTAACATTTTAATTATTAAATATTTTTATACATAAAATAAAACTTTTAAAACTATTTAACTTCTCAATTTTTTTCTATCTTATAGATTTGACGATATTTGTTTTGAAAGACAATAACCAATTTTCTTCAAAAGAAAATGCTGCACCTCCTAAAAATACATTTGAGTCTTTATAAAAAAATACATGTCCTTTATTTTTTTTCTTAAAAAGACAACATATTTAAAAGGGACACGTCCATGAGTTTTCTTATAAACATATTATATTTGACTTTGTTGTTCTCCAACAAAGTCAAATATAATATGAACGAAATAAAGCCGAACTAAATTAATTTAGTTAAATAAACAAGTTTTTTCTCAGAATACCGAAATAATATCAATAATATTTCAGCTCGTTAACGTGTGAAAAATACATCTTCTTACATGTATATTTCTTGCAAACTATGAGGCTTTCCTAAGAAAAATGAGACTGTTTCCGTAATCAAGAAGAAAGCGATGCGGATACAATCGGACATTGCCATCTCTTTTTCTTAAGCACGAATATCCCCATAATGAGAAAGTTCAGCATTCCGGGAAAGACTCGGCAAGAGGAGAACGGCCAAAGAAAGTCATCGTATACGTACGTATTAAAACGTCACAGCAAGATGACACCATTTCGTCGTAACGTGCACCTCTGACGTGTAATATGGCGAGAAGCACGTGAATACTGCGAATAGTCGTGGCGCTGTTACATAAAGAAAGGCGAGAGACAAAGAGAAGCCGCGCGCGCGTTCGGGTCACCGTTGTTATCGAGGTCTCAAGATAAAGGCTTCATTACGATTGGAAGCTCGCTCGAGATATCTATATACAGCTCGTGCGGCGAACGTTTCGCTGGAGTTGTCAATTAAAGCTCTATCCGAGAACGTTAACGAAATATATTGCGATATCCTCTCAACGCATGTCATTACTCATTCACGGAAAATTGACGGCTCGATTTAGAAATATGGGGGAAATTCATCTTGGTATATTATTCTTAATGTTCGAATTTCTGTACATATACATATATCTCATTGCACGACAGTCGTACATAATTCAGCGGCGTCGAAAAAGGACGGCAGATATGACGATCCATTAACGGAGTCGGAGCGCATTATCGTTTCTTGCGCCGTTGTGCATTGTGCAGCGCGGGCGCCGCGCTGGTATGCAATAAAAGATTAATCGAAGGGATTCCCGGACGATAGGAAACGGCTCCATTCTCTACTCCGAACTTTCGCAAAAATAGTAGTGAATACGGATGTTCCGCTCGAGCTGCTCGCGTGATTCAACTTGTCTCGTGGATTCGAAAGTTTATCGCGCTATATTCTTCAGCGATGCTCGAAAAGAGTAACTTCTATTAGTGAACTATCTTTATTATTTTATCTCATCCGAGATAAAAGAATAATGATTCTTTCGATATCGGAGAGTTACTAAGGCAATCTTTCATCGTTATCACTTCGTAATCAGCATAAATAAGTTAATAGTAATGACCCGACGTTGAGTAGTGACTCGACGTTGAAAGAATTATTAAGAATCGTTATTATTTTAGCAATTAATGCGGGAATTTTACTGTATATATAAGTAATGAAAAAAGAAACGACGATGTTATTTTTTTCTTGAAAAATTTTTAGTGAGATAAGCTTTTTCTAGAAAAAGCTTTTGAATAATTTTTGTATGATAAAAAATAAAAAATTGTAAAATAAAAAATATACACATTTTTAAAAATGTGAGTTTAACACCCTGCAGTGTCTATATAATTCTCACTATATTGATGTAAATATTAACATCACCATGATTTAATATTCACATGGATTTTAAATCCACATCATAATGGTATAAAGGGTTGTTAATCCACACTATTAAATCTGTCAAATTAATCTATTTTAAGTTACCATTGATTCTACTCAATATACTTTATACTAAAACAATGGAATTAAACAATTCAAATTAGATTAAATTTGACATGATATAGTGTCAAATTTATCCATTGTCTTAATATAAAATAACAATATGTTGAGTAGGAACAGTGGCAACTCAAATTAGATTAAATTTGACACTATAATACTGCTGAGATTATTAACATCACAGTGAGAATTGTATGTAGTAGAATATTTGCTATTCGAATATACACGGAAAAAATAGTTTTATCAAAATATCTAAAAATTTATTTTATTTCTTTGGAAATTTTATCTCTTATAAAAAAATTTTACTTCTTTGAAGGCCTACAAAAAGCACCTTGAAGAGTTTTTCGCCTAGAAAACTGGAAAGTTCTGGGAGGTCAGAATTTTCAAATTGCCTGTAAGATAATGGCAAAAATTATTGAAAAATTATGAAAATTTTGTCTTTGAATTTCACCTAAAAATAGGAAGTTATTTTTTACTCAACCCAATAACTAAAGATAGAGATCAGAAATATTATAATTTTGTTCGATTATCAAAATAATTATGTAGGACGCTGAAGCTAGTTGTTAGAATCAAAACTTTTACAGCATTACTTGAGTTTCTTACATTTTTTTATGATTACATTCAATAATCTGAGTTTCTAAAAACACCATAAAAGAATTATAAAATTTTTGAAAGAATAATAATTATAATTAAAAATGATTTATGTCTCTGGTGAAATAAAACGAAAGTTTGTACGAGTTTATTTTCCCTAAGTTTTTAAGAAGATCAGATCACAGATCACGAGATCGCTTCGCGCGCGCAACTGAGAGATTCTAATTTATTTGACTGAGATTGGACTTTATATCTCGAATGAAAAAGTGAATCGATTTTTTCCCCGTAAGCCAGAATGAGTAATCGCGCATCGACGCGATCGGCGCGCAGGTGACACGTTCCACAAATCATCGTGCTTTTCCAAGTCGGGAGAGAGGAGGGATGGCAGTGTGACCATTCGGAATTGGTACACACTACCGGCATAACTGCGAACGTCAACAGAAATATTATGAGATTACATATAACGAATACGCGTGCTCCATAATCCACTCGGTGCGCTCTCGCGTTTTCCGCTACTCGTGCAGTACGACCGCGCGTCGCGCATTTGGTGAAACAATGTGTTGGCTGTGAAGCTTTCGTATATCGCGGCAGTACTGGTGTGCCTCGAGATTTACGAGAGCCGATCCTTCTAGCCGCCGCGGAATTAAAGCGATACAGGTACACCACCGCACCGCCGTGACTTTCAATTTGTTGAGTGGCGAATCTAATTTTCCAACGTAGCCAACGCGCGATCTTCTGGTCGGCGGATTTACTTGCGCGCATACCGCGATGACTAATGTACTTAGTCTAAAAGGGCCGTGCTTCCGCAAATATAGAGAGAATCATCTACCGGACTTTCCTCTTTCGACCACGCTCAGTTTATTCGTTGTAATTAACGTGTCTTTCAAATATTATACTAGGCTTTTTTTTTTTAAGTAACAGCTTTATATATTGTCATTTGATTTAGTAACATACGTGTCTATCTTTTTTAAAAGTAACTTACTGTCCTTTGGAAATTTTTTACATGAAAAGAATGATTTTAAACTAAAACTTTATTAATAGATATAGATTTGAAAATAGTTTTGTTGAATCATGAATTAATTACATAAGGCTCTCGCAAATATATAAATGTACCTTCAATTTGTAAATGAAATTGTAATATGAGATTCTATAAATTGTTACATGGAAAGAACAGTTTTATTCAAGTATCTAAAAATTTAGCTAGATTCAAATATAAAAACAGATGTTTGGATCAAAATAATTATATAGGAAGCTCAAATGTGAATGGCAAAATAAATAGTTTCCACATTTTAGCAAAGAATTTGAGTGTTCTACAAAATTATTCCGAGACTCGACAAAATTATTTTTAGATCTGCTGCTAATTAAATTTTTAGGTACTTCAGCAAAAGTCTTTTCCATATAGATTCTCGAGCGCAAAATTGGTCGCGATGTGATTTTCCGTGAGTCTTCAAAATGAACCAAGAATCGACGAGTCTTCTTTTCTACAATCCAATATTTCATTCATTGAACCATGTCACTGTGCGGATTTATCATTGGTCTTCCTAGTTTTCTACCAATTGCGAGTGTGACCTAAATAATAGTTCCGAGACGGAAAGAAAGTCGGAGCCCCCGCGAATTTAATCTGCAGATGCGACGTCGTAAATTTAACAAAATTTATTCTACGCTGACGCGCTGCATTTTTCATGGAGGTCTGAGCGAATAAATTCGAGAGTTAGGTCCGGTCCTGCGTTCGGTTTAGATTTCGTGTGAGAACAACGGCAGCATGGAGGCAACGAAGCGTGGGCGGGTGGAAACGCTTGAAAGAGGCGATAAGGGACCAAGGGACTCGCCCCCTCTTTAATTCATTCCTTTTCGAACGAGCACTGAACTGCACGCACGAGTAAACATCGCGCCGAGTGGTCCCATGAGTGAAAAAGGAATTCTACTCGGGTGCAATGTATTTCCCTAGCTCTGCCGTTTTCCGCCCGCGCCGGGCCCGATGGACGCGCTTTAAACGGACTTTTAAGTCCTTCGCGGAATATTTCTGGCGGTTAAGTCGCCGTCGGCCGCTTCTCTGCCGGTGTTTTATGCACGCAAGTGAAAATGCATTCTCAAGCTTCGCGCGCCAAGTATTTTCCGAAAATATTTATTGCCCGATTAGTCACGGCGAGAAAATTACGTTCCCGCCCGCACAAAGTAAATATGTCCGATTTGGCCTGAGTAAACACGTTCGAGTATCTACTCGTTCGTTGTTGTATTCGTACTCTATAGATAGAGTTTCCTACCGCAGTAACTTCCTGTTACGGGTCAATGGCACAATTGATCGAAGGATTCAAGGAACAGTGGACACACGTTGTTCTAGTTAGCGCGCAATCGATGTTGCGTACTGTTTCTCTCCGTTAATGCGGTGACGTGCCCTCCTTTAAGGGAGGGTGTTCATTGACAAGTGATAAGAAGTAGCACAGCACCGACACGGAGTACGAAGTTAAGCCATGGAAATCTCGAGTTTGAATTAACGACTCGGATTAATTTATATCTTCTTAACGAAAGATGTGCTTTCGCAGAGATGCGCGAGAGAGGATTCCAGGTCACCGAATGATTTATATACGCATGATTTATGTAATCTGGCGAACGCGAATCGCAGAGAAATCGATCCTGCGATTTAGAAGCTTCCGCGATGGCGTTGCTCGTTTATGGCCAATATTGGGGTGAAATCGTATATGGGCGATGATGTGAATGGAAGAAATCTCAAGCGGCACGGCATGATGTACACACTCAGATGATACCCCGATGAAGAGTTTTCGAGTGCACGTCAGGGTCTTGGTGGATTCGTGCATCTTTTATTGTCGCAAATAAATCTAGGGATTTAACAGGAATTTAAGTAAAATCGAAAACATTTTGCGAGCTTTGCCGCAATATTTATTCTATGCCTCTTCTTGTTCGGGTATTTTCATCGAAAATTTTTATATATTTTTATTAAATCGGTCGTATTTGTGTGACGGATTTTAGGAAAAAAACAATTTTTGCGTGAAATATAGAGAATTAAATAATAAAAATATAGCACACAGAGGGTGTAACATTATAAAATGTTATTTCATTTTTTTTGATTTCAAACTTATTTTAGTTTTATCCATTATTTTCTAATTATTAAAACATTCATTCAATTAGTTTTTGTAAACCGGAGGTTTTCAACAATTTGCTCTGTGTATATTTAATAAAAAAATTAATGTGGCCAACTTTCATTTCGCGTTTTAATTTGTACTCCTAATTAATGGCCGCTTAGTGGTTTTTTCTCTTGTGTTGAGCAAAATCCCAGAGTGATCGTTCCCTTTGAGATTCTGTGCGATATTTCTCGCGCTTAGATCCTTTTAAACGGCAGGAAGGTGTTTTTTGCAAAACTTCCTTCCGACGATCGATAGCAGGATTAAATATTCTCGAAGCTGTTTACGATGGCGGTTCACAATCGAGAGCGGCTCTTAGCGGCCTTTATCGATGGAGCGGAAAAATTAGAGTGGAAATAGGCCTTTTATATTCGCATTGTGTCGTCGTGATAGCTGTTAGATAGACAGAATTTAGAAGATCGCACTTGGAGCTTAGTGTAAAGAAAAAAAATTCTGTTATATTTCTAATAATTCTTTGTTATTTTATCGAAAAGCGATAAGAAGACAAAAAAAAATAGAACGATATGGTCTATGCGATATATACTTTATAAGTAATGATGTCGAGTAATATGCGTAAAATTTCCATATACGTAAAAATAGTAACATCAGTTTATAAAGTTCTCAGTTTAAATGATGGATTTTTTTAATAATATAATGTATGATATCAAAGGAGAGAACAACGCAATTCTTTGAGCTAAATAATATTTTGTTATTTTTAATTTTCATGTGTACCAAAATAGAAATCATTAATTTCTGTTGTTAATTTCAAAGTAAACATATTAACGTGTGCACTTAGTAAATAATAAAATAAATTTTGAATCAAATTTAATTAAATACGTTTACTTGAATTAAATTGTTAAATTCCATTGTTTAGTTATTAAATTAACAACATTGAATAGAAGCAGTGACGATGAAAACTAACTCTAAATTTGATACAACTTGACATTATAAATTTAATAGTGCACATATTACAGTCATAGCCGTACATATGAGTAAGATAGTAATAGTTTTTTCAATTTATCTCATCTTGAGATATCATTAGAGGCATCGTGAACAATGAACAAAGGTAGCTCCTAGGAGAATCGAAACGAAAAAGTCGGTCGGATGTTGAGCTCGTTGCTCAGGAAGAACTTCTTTGATCGTCAAAGAGAAATCGTACTCGAGAAATGGGTCTCGTTAGAAACGGGGTCCCCCGTCGTATCATGTAATTCCGCCTTTAATTTTTCTTGAAATCCCCTGATAAGTCGGAGTAATTCTTTGGCACACTCGAGACCAGCGCCGCGCCGTCGGAGAATCATCGCGAGAGGAAAGCGAGCGGTACAATTAATTTACTTGTCATTTAATGCATAACGCGAAATGGAAACGACCGAACCGTGAGAATACTATTATTATTAGGAATCATTCCAGTTAACGAATTCTTTTCTCGCCACTTTTTCAAAGGACGCGATATAACCGATCGGCAGGAAGACTTCATTGAAGTTCACCAAGCGCGAGAACTATGATTATTACATCGTTACTACACTGTTTTATTTTTGCAATAATATCATTTCGTTTAGAGCTTTAAGTATAATTAAAGGATTTAAGTGTACACCTGAAAAAAATTGTTTTGCTAAAATACCTAAAAATTTTGCTAGATACGGAAAATAATTTTGTTTGGAGCATTAAAATAATTATGTAGAATGCTCAAATTGGTTGCTAGAATATTAAAACTTTTTGTAGCATTGTTATAAACATTTAAACATTTAACGTAACTATTTTAACGATCGAAATTATTCTCAGATCTGTATCTAAATTTTTAAATATTTGAGCAAAACTGTTCTTTCCTTGTAATTTAGAATTATATTATGATTTTATTTATAAATTGAGTTGAAGATACATTTACGTACCTTATGCACATACAATTATTTCATCTAGCCGCATGTTTTCCTAAAATATTGTTAGCGTGTATTAAGTCAGGTTGATAAGATCACGTTGTTAGCGAGTATAGTTGCGCGACGTTGAGGTATAAGCATCATCGTATAACATCATTTTATCGCGGGAACAAGTAGAGTGGCGCAAAATTAATAAACACCGCCTTGCGCACATGGATCCGCTTTGTTGCCTGTCCTGCATTGTGCTGCGTTGAACTTTTGCCTTTTGTGATAGGTCTGTTCACTGTCCCTGCGTCATTATCGAAAGTCTTTTGCTAGAAGAACGACGTTCAAGAACTTCAAACGTAATAACTTGGCTGTATCGGCTGTTTTAAAACGGTTTCAATGCGGTTCTGCAACGTTTTTAAGCTCGCTTTATTAATGTGGCGGCTTTGCCTTGTGGATCGGCAGGAAGGAGGAAGAGAGGAAGCGCGCATACTGATGGCATTGAAACAGAAAAGAACGCAGGTATCAAAGGGCGGATTCAATTAGCAGCTCATAGAAAATGCCGCTGTTGGTTTTTATCGTCGAGTCGAGTCGAGTCGAGTCGAGTCGAGTCGAGTCGAGTCGATTCGTATCGGTCGGTTAGCGTGCGTCCGGTTTCGTTTACAATATCATCAAATATTAATGCCGCGGAAGTCCAAATACTTCAAAGAACGGTACGTTCAAAGGTTGAAGTCGCGAAATATGTGAAGGCACGATCGACTTCGAGATCCGTTTATTATTACCGTAGGCAACCCGTGGAAAAAGGAAAGGCGATACGCGCAAAGTTATCGTGATCAAAGCCTCTTTAAAACAAAACGAGATTCTACAATGTGAAAAATGACCGAAACGGGTTGGCTGGAGAATATCGCATTTAATCACGTTAAAGATGAAATACACACAAGAAAATGCGTGGACGTAATACAAGTACAATTATTATTGACGCTTCACCGTTTTTCGCCAACATAACGCATTTTTTCTCCCATCTCACTGCAGCGATCGAGTACTCCTTTGTATTCGTTCGCTTGAGTAAATTCATAACAAGCTCCATTTTGTTGCCACGGTAGTTGTTGCTTCGTAGAGAGGATGTTCTCTCGAAACAAAAATATAGAAACATTTTGCAGATAGAAAAAAAGAGGGAATAAAGAAGGGCGAAACATGTTTCTGTGCTTTCTTCCGCGCCATCGAGAGAAAAGCGGAAAAGTCGGTGTGCCGAGATTAGATCGAAGAAGAAGGAAGAGAAGGCGGATTCTTGGCGAACAAAAAAGGGAGGTGTCAAAAGGAGTCCGATGGCCGGAGAGGTTCACAGCGAGCACGATGGACGAAGGAAAAAGCAGTCACTGCTATATCCGGTTTTTCAGATGGAAAGTTCAAAACCGAATACGAGTTACCTCTCTGTGCCTCGGCCCAAGGGGAAAGCCGACGAAGGCATGGCTGAGATCGCGTCAAGATCTTAAGTTACTTTCGAATGACTGGCTTGGGGCTCGTATCGAGGCTTGCTTATGTCGATATTTGATCCTACCGCGCGGCATGCTTAGGAAACGTTCTTTTTGAGAATTGTGTATGTATATGTATATATATATATAT
>Ga0157364_1009055_pt1 | contig 10320 bp, 8 predicted proteins | sample AttsexASBM2_FD_111476 | JGI IMG/M metagenome (GOLD analysis project Ga0157364, IMG submission 111476) | Fungus gardens microbial communities from leaf cutter ant in Ribeirão Preto, State of São Paulo, Brazil - Atta sexdens ASBM2 | ecosystem: Host-associated > Fungi > Mycelium > Unclassified ... | reverse complement strand
TTTATACACACGCACACACGCGCACGCGCGCACACACACACGCACGCACGCACGCGCACACACACACACACACACACACACACACACACACACACACACACACACACACAACACACGTACTTCATCGCTAAAAATATATTTTCATTCAATGGCATATAACACTTTATATATAAAATACAAATTTTAAGGTGTCATTCAAAATAAAATAAATAATTATATATACGTATATTACATATGCATATATTATGGTTTTTGCATTGATTTCAACAAATGTTTAGCAAAATTTTCAAAATAATTTCAGTTTAAATTCAGCGATTTTTCAGCAAATTTTTCAGTAAATTTACTTTGAAACCTGTTTATAGAGAAACGAATTATTTATATTTCTATCTATCTATAAAACATGCTTTTTATTTTATTTTTATTATTTTATTATTTGTTTTATATTGTTAAGAAATAAAAAAATAGAAGAATTTATTTAACCATGAACTATTGAAATCTCAAATATCTCATTTCAAGTAAATGTTAGTGTAAATAATAAATACTATTTGCTTTTTTTTATTTTATTACGCTAAATACATTAAATAATATTTTTATAGTCGCACCCTTTAAAAAATGTTTCTATTTTTCTTTCTTTAAAATTTACAGACTGTGTAATTTGCTGTTCCAACGTTCCATGTTGTATCTGCGCAAACTGCGCTACGTGTTGGTAAGAAATCGAAAGAATTGGTTGCTTGTCTAGCAATAGCTAAATTATTTTAATATAATATCTTATTTTTCTCAGTAGATTAAGATCTAATTAACAATCAATATTTATTTCAGGCATAAGCAGCCACAATTAATAATAATGACACAGATTGGAATTGCAATGCTGTTTGGATTAGGCATCTTTGGCTTGGTCGTATTTTACTGTAAAATGTGCTACAAGTACGAAGACATCCAACACATTTATTTTTCTAATTTTCTCTATTATTCGCTATTCCAAACAAATACGAATATACCAAATTTAATAACATTTCATGATAAATACACTGTCACTTTCAAATCTTGTTTTTTTTTCTTAGGATCTTATTTCTGTAATTTTTAATAATTGAACGATTGTTATTAGTGAACATAATTTTTTCTTTTCTAAATAATAAATGATATTATTCGTTATTCATTAACAAAAAATGGTAACATTCGTAAACTTAATATTAGCTGTTGCTAAATTTAGAATAATTTTATCACTATTTATTTCTTATGGAATAAGAAAAATTCTTTATTGACAATCATTTAATAATAAATGTTAATAATAAATTGTTAAGGATTACAGAATATAATCTTTAAATTTTATAAAGAGAAATTAAAGAGAGTAATTGCATTTTTACACGTTTTTCCGACATTTATTTTATCAAAAATTAAAATTTTTTAATTAAAAACTAAATTGACAGATTTTTAAAAAGTTATTTTTTCAAGTAAATACTTTTCACTTATAAGTGTTCACAATTTTCATCGATTTTATCTCTTTGAGATAAAATCTCAAAGAAGCAAATAATTCAAGACACTTTAAGGAACTTCAAAAGTCTAATAAAGAAAGTTATTTTCGAGAATTTTTTAATATAGACTACATATTTTTATAAGTTTATTGTACCTATATATTGAACTTCTCAGTAAAATTTCTCAAAAAAATATTTCCCGAAATTAGTTTTTTTATTAGACTTGTAATGATCTTTAAATTCATTTTCATTATTTATAGACCAATCCAAGCATCAACGCGAACGCACAGAAGACATGTCGTGCACGAGGAAGGTGACCTGACGACATATCGCAGCACCATCGAAGATCACGAGAGACCTCCTTCATATAACGAAGCTGTTCATAATGCTTCGTTTATCAACACGTATTCCGACAATGCTCCTCCTCTTTACGCGTCTCCCTACAACAGAGTATATAAATTAACATTTTTAGTCTATTGATTATGATAAGAATATGTGTATATTTGCCAACTTACTACGATACAATCATAGACAAACGTTAAGATAATTTTTGAATAATAATAAAATTTTTCTGTTTGCAGATGTCCATGTCGGAAGCTCCACCGTCGTATCCAGGAACGCCGAAATTGCAAGAAAAGATTCTTCATCAAAATTCCAATGTGCCTCCTTCCTCGTCTCCCATTGTTCAGCACATGTAACGATACTCTCACAGACACAAATAATTTATTAGCTGCGTGTACATTTGTATACTATCTGAATAAAATGTAATCTATAGATTTATTTAAAAAAAAAAAAAGCTGTCATCACTTCAACTTGATAACGATCGAACTAATTATAAATGTAATATATTACAAAATATTTTCTAGATTTTTTTTCTGAATTGTCCATATTATATCGCGAACTCGATAACTCTTATAATCTTCGAGAGATCCGAGAGTAATAACGTGGCGATGGAGAGGTAATGAAAAATTACACTCCATTGTTATATAATGAAAATGTCATTTATTTGATGTGGTGCAATGACTTAAAGTAAAATGGAAAATGAATGTCTGCGTGTATGAGCTGGGTTCAATGAGCGACGCGCGTAACATTTCTCGCGGATCAGCTACTACCGCAACCATTAATTTTTTTTCACACAAGAACGCTTCGAATTTTTAAATGCAATGTACAACGGATGTATTTTGTGTGTGTGTGTGTGTGTGTGTGTGTGTGTGTGTGTGTGTGTGTGTGTGTGTGTGTGTCAGAGAGCGGGCGTGCGGTAGTAGCTAGTGGCGGTGGTGATCTCGATCACCGACACGCGCCGGCTTTCATCATGATGAGGTAACACTTGTCTTACTTGTACTTAATAGTTTATCAAATTATATCCAGTCATACTCGTATTGTTCCTGCTGCGAATTTTCGTACGGAATTGCGCCTACATCTGTATGTGTTTGTGTGTATCGTTTTTCTATATCTGTTATTTTACGAATTGTTGTTTCGGAATTAGCTTTATATGTCTTCGCATAATTTTTTTCCGTTTTTTTTTCGTCTTTTATTTTCTCTAGGAAATGACATTCAACGTTATGTGTTTCACAAAAGAAAAATCGCCGCACAGTCCCAAAGATAGATATGAAATTGGAGAATGGTCGCAGATTTTAAAAATATGAATCAGCACGGCCAAAGTATGTTCCTTAAATTGCTACTATACCGCTTTTGTGTCTAATATATACTTTTGTTGTTTCTTTCTCTTATTTAAGTCCTTATTATTCTAAGACTCAAATAAAAAGATCGACGTACAAAAACAGTGGAAAATTCTTCTAACTATATGTCCATCGATTCAATCTTTGATCTTTGACGCGATACACAACGTGTCATTCGACAGCACTACAACGAATGCGCATTTTCTAATCTGCATCAATTTTTCGGCGTTATGTTACATTTAAAGTTAAAGCATAGTGTTTTTCAAGGAACATGAGTTTAGCGCAGTCTGTAAAATTGAAATAAATTATACATATTGATTATTGTACGGTTTTTGTAAAAGTATGGGATCCTTGTACGTGAGTTTGTTCTGTTCTTATAAAATACACAGCAGATATGTACAGTGTAAAAATCTTAAAATCGATAGTGACGCTAGGTTTGGGACTGTCCGGATAACGACTGTCGCCTATCGTATGTATTTTATATAACAAGTAAATTCACTGGCTGCCAGGATCGTCAAAGGGGAAGGGTTTGGGGAGTCTGTCTCTAGAAAGGATCGATTATACAATTGCAGTAATTACAAGTGGTCTTATCACAGAACATGTATGGCATTAATTGTCATCATTAATGATGTGTGTAAATGGTAATAAGTATTCCACATATTTAAAACTCGGCTTTCGGTAAAGCTAAAAGATCGGAGGATCAGGAAGCCAGTACACGGTACTAAACGATTATTATTTTCGCCTTTGCGGTTGCCCATAATTCAGTTCATTGACTACACGCAATTTTGCAGATCAAAATTAACAACACAAAATCAGAAAAGAGCGATTAACACTCGCGCTATAATTGACTAACGTTTCTATTTTACATGATGTTTTTTTTAATATGTCTTTTTCTTTCTTCAATCTTCTCATTCATATTTATTATTCAATACGTAATAACGTTCCAACTTCGAAATGCGGATCATAATCACATCTCTAAAATAATGCAATCCAGTATGCACGGACAAACATCCTCATGATATATTCAACGTAGATCCGATAAATTATGGACAACCCTAAATTTAATAACATAATCATTAATAATAATAATAATAATAATAATAATAATAATTCGATCCTATCACTTCACTTACAGTATGCAATACTCCAGAAAACAAGACAAACTGTGCCTATTGAGAGGGGAGGAAGGGGAGGTGGGACAGAGGAAACGGGGAATAGGAGGATTCATCGTGGCAAAAAGGAAAGGAGGGAGAGATGAGTTTCTCTATCTGTAGACAAAAATATACAAAAATACATAGGGCACAGATTGCGTAGCATTAATAGTAATAATAATATAATAATAATTGTGGTTCAGAGAAAGAGATCATAAAAAAAGAACACTAACTAGAATGATTTCTCCGTCTTGGAAGAGTTTGAAACGCGCTAGAACTAAAAAGATCACTACTGTCGGTAAAAACAAACAAAGTATCTAATTCTCTCCATACTCGACGCATCGAGCATACGGTGCTATGGGATATTTGTTTGATCCATTTTTTCTTCTCGTGCTTTCTTTCTTTCGACAAAGGAACAAAATGTTTAAATCGTCTGGCCGACGTCTATCACAACTTCCTTCGTGCATTGCGCGTTGTTACGGCAATCGTGACGGCGAGTCACGTGGAAAGAAGCTTCTCGTCTTTCCTTGGTCCTCTCAGGCTATATACTGGGTGTCTTTAACATCTCGCGCGACCATTTGCTTCCGATACATTCGTTCGATAATAACAGAACAAAAGCTAGTCCATGACGATGATAACCCTGATGACACATTCCAACGTGTCGCCAAGATCGATTGGCATCGGTATTGGCATCGAAGAAAACGAGCGCAATGCGACTATAATGCTGCTGCTGCTGTTATTGTTGCTGTGTTATTAAATCGACTCGCGCTCAGGCCAGCCGAGAAGTATCATTTGTTGATGAAGATGTATGGATGTGGATACGTAGACTTTTAGACATTTCATTCTTCTCGTTGCACAAAAAAGAAACGAGCAGCACGCTGATGATGGTCGCGTCACGTTTTCACTACCGACACTTACTTGAACATAAGAGTCCGAGTATGTGTAGGAGCGCTTTTCTTTAAACTCGCCCTCGATTGACCGAACAGACAAGACGATTCTCTTTCTCCTTCCATCGATCTCGATCGAAACTCCGTCGGTTGATCTTCGCGTCGGTTCTCGTCGTCGATTTTTCTTTTAGACCAGAGAATGGCGCACTAGGAAACATTTATTTAGCACTACTATACTTCATTATATCACTGTACACAAAGGTTCAAGAGGGATGCAAAAGTGGTGGGGGCGATGTGGAGGTTGTGCCCGGGGTCAGTGGTGACTGCTTTCAGCTCTGTTTCACCCGTTTTCTGGGCGGTCCGATCGGTGGGATCTGCTGAGTCGCCAAAGCCCGGAAAGCTTCTGCTATCAGATGTGGATGGGAGTTTACCATGGACTTGAAACCCACGGTATCCATCACGTCCGTCGCGTGTCTGCAACAACAGCCGTATGGATTAATATTACAAGTCCCGTCACAAGTTCACCCATACAGCCAAAGAATATAATTTTGATCGTATTGGGAGAGCAAAATTATCTTTTTAGCCGACGAGTTGACGTAACGAGTTTCGCAAATATACTACTCTTCTGCAGTAACTTACGTATTAATGAAGTCTATCGCTTGTGCCTTTAATTGATCGGCGCTATGGAGATCGGCAAGTATAAGGATTTCAGCTGCATTGTCAATGGCTAAATTTGTGCAAAGTGCTTCCTCGCACATTACCTTCAGCCTTTCCAACGCGTACTTGTCTGCCGCGGCTAATAGATCGTCCGCCATCTTCTCCAGATTTGCTGCTTTACCAGTGTAAATAAATCGCAACATTTCTCTCAAAACTTCGTGGTCCACATCAGTGATATCGACATGATTTTTCTTTCTCTCTTCCATCTCGTGTTCGAACATTGCCGAAAAGACAGGACTTCGCGCTGCAAATCGCAATTGCAAAATTATTCAAGTTTTGTCACTAGATGAAACACATGTTATTAGTTTACATGTTATTAGTTAAAAAACGGGATAAATAAACCTTTAAGTGATGAGAAAAATACCAATTATATTAAGCTTCTGATATGTTCAAGTTAATCAATAATGTATATATGTGATACATTAGTATTTTTCTGTCTTTAATTGGAAAATATTCTTCTTATCTAGTTGTACATTTATGCATAATGAAATCAAGTCAAAGTATTTCGAATCGCATAATCGAAACCAACCTGCCAGAATTGCTTTGTGGGCTTGAAACTCCCTTCCGCAGACAGTGAGGGTTACGTCGCTAAATTTTTGGTTCTCGAACAGAAGCCCGAGATCATCGGGCAGCCGGCATTCTGGTACTTTAAATTGTATCGTATTACTCTGTCCAGAGATGTTTACACTGTCCGCCACTACGCTAACCTGTGGAAATAACGAAGTTAGAAGTGTTCGGCTCGGCTGACGATATATGCGCGAGTAATGAGAGCGAATAGTGACAATTGACATACAAAGGTATATACCTCACAGAATATCGTGAGTTTGTCATCTGGTAGCAATCCGTTGGCCTCGTCCAAAAGAAAGTCTCTCCTGATGAACTTTTTGAAACCCCAATCTTTACCCTGGACGAACCTGTAAGCACGCTGGCTCTCTGCAAGAATAAAACAAAAAAAATCTCGTTCAAGTCGCGTCTCTTCAACCACGTTATCCGACTTATCGCTACGCGCGGACTGCCAGCGCAGCTGAAAGCCGACTTCCGTCGTCGTCAAATCGTAGCATTTTTAATTGTGTGGCAGCAAGCCGACGAAAATCTTTAAAATACCCTGCATTGCATCCGCACGTATACACACGTTGATATATTAATTGCGCACGTAAACGTTTCCTTTTTGCCGACTTACCCATTGCTTTGGTTTCTTCTCTTTTGGCATTAAGAATAGAAAATTTGAACTTTGCTCTGACTTCGGATTTGTTGCACGAAACGAGAAGGAGATACAGCGACAGGTAGTCTTTGCTCTCTTCATCCAGGCCCTTAGGATTCACTCTCAGACACCTAGAAACCAATTAGCGCATCAATTGACACGACCGCTGCCGCCACGAGGGCGATTCTCGTTTTGTCCCCATACGCGAATTACATCTCTCGAAATTTACTTTTCCCCAAAGTCTTGGTTCAATTTAAAAGCCGATCGAGATTGGTGGTGTCCCGTTCCAGCGAGAAAGACGCGTTTTTCTACGAATATGCGGTACCAGACGCGAATGGAGGAAAATAAAGCTAGGAATGTAATACGGAACGGCTGATGAGGGAGACAATGGCTCATATTCTCACCGTTCATTTAGGCGCTAAACGCGGCGGTTCGCATTTCTAAGACTTCCGACACTTCTGTTTTTCTACATGAAGAAGCATGCTGGCTCAAGGCGAGATTCGAGATCGGTCAATCATACACGGGATCGACAAACAAAGGCCGCGATTTACAATCGAGTGCGTTACTTTACTTTGCAAAATCAACTCGACGCGAATTGTACGGACCGTAATTATTATTCGCGTGTTGCTCAAACCCCATCCATTTAACGCCAAATAAACGTGTCAATAGATGCAAATGTCCCTGCTAATCGCCATCGCGCAATTCAACACGAAACCCATGTTCGATACACATTAAATCTCGCTTCGGCTCGTATGCAATGCAAAGAATCTTAAACAATTTTTTTTCTTTTTTTTTCTCTTTCTTTTTATTTCCATCCATTCCCGCAAATCTCGTTAGAATCATCAATGGCTCTTACCATTTCAACTTGTCGTTGGCCCCGGCGGAGAACGTGGACGACTTGAGCACCTCCCCCATCTCTTCGCGACAAAAGCTGAAGTTATTTATCGTCCACATGTAGCTGAATTTAACCACCTTCACCTGTGCACATAAGACCTTCAAATGCGATACCACGTCAGAGTCTATCCCGGTGGAAACTAGCTTAATCTAACTACGCTAAAATGTATGCCTACAAAACACCATGGCATCCACGTCCACGGGTCATCGTGGGCGTCCACTCTGCATAGTTTTAGACAAAAAAATCATCCGTCCCACTGGGTTCCGAGAGAAACGAACCCTACGTCAAATATTTATAAACGAGAAATAACTCGGAAAGAATTTCCACAACTTCTGAAGAGAAATGAGCAATCGGAATAGAATGGCTAATTTTTCCGAATTTTGTACATCCCGATTTTCAGCTCTCTATAGAGGTGTCCCGAAAAAAATCTGGCACTACCTTTGCCTTAATTTATTATATAATGTTATTAATCTAAAATTTGTTAGTATACGAAAAAAATATTAGTGCTCGTTTCTGATTTTACTTCAACTTAATCCTCAGCTTTCTCTAATTCTTAGAAAAAGATGAAGAGATTAGTTGGATCGAGATTGAAGTTAATCTACATTAATAGAAACAGAAAGAATCTCTTTCAAGCTAATCAATGATTAACTTACAATAATAGATAGATTATTGTTTGATTATATTAATAAATAAATATTTTACATATCCAGTTATATAATTAGTTTGATTAATATTACAAAGTATTTTTGTAATTCAACATATATTAATAAAAAATCCCGATGTTTTTGTTGTGTTCCGATATTTTAAGATTTATATCTCAAAATTGGCTGATCAAGAATTGGCTAAATAGGGAACAACCTCTTACAACAAAAATAAATTTCTCTCCTAACGCGAGAGCCAGGAAGTCTCCTCTTAAAAAATTCAGCCGACTTCTCTTCGTACTTGAGTTGGCTAAACCATCCAAGCAGTTGAACTCTTAGCTTAGTGAAGACACATCCGGTGATTATGGATTATCAGCTTGACATAATAAACGTCAACGTGATTAAATCATGCTGCAGCTATCTGACTGTGTTTACGAGTCGCTTCGCGTACATTCAATTAGTATTCCTCCTTTATCTGCATAAGAAATAAATTGTCATTGTTGCAAGTCGAACGTGTCTATTTGAATCTACGTTCATCTCTCGAGAGAAACATTCATCATGAAACGTACATTTGTTCGTTTATATGTTAATGTCGAGTCCATGAAAAGCTCTCAGCAGAACAAAGTTCTCTCGACTACGGCCGAAATCGGCCTTGAAGGCGAAGTACTACAAGTACCAGCATACGGTAGTGCAAAGGGGGACAAAGCGGAGTCGGGGAGCGGCGTGGAGATCCAGGGTCGAATCGAATGATCCTCGGCCTGCTTGCGCAATTCCCTTAAAGAATACACAAATGACTTTAACGGTAGAGGCGTGACTTTTTTATTTCGAAGGACGAAGCATTTTTCTTTCCGCCTGCCTTTGTCAGTAACGGTTCCAACACGGTTCCTTTCTCTCTCTCTCTCGCCACGGGACTTTACATTAATATGCATCAAAATCACGGATTGGGAATAATGGATTCAGAAATGTTTGTTCCCGTCACGAAACGTTAAATAAAAGAAATATCGCCCATGAAGTCCGAGACCTTCCTCGTGGACATTGTTTAGCTCAGCTTAAATACACAATTGAATATAAAATTAACGGATATCTAGAAAAAGAGAAAGAACTTGGAACGGTTGATCGCGAAGAAAAGAGAAGACAAGGAAAAGAAGATAAGGAAGAAAGACATGAGAAGGTCGAGACCTCAGAAGAAGTCAAAGATCTCTGATGTCAGCGTTACGACCTTGGCGAATGAGCGGTAGCCGGCGGCCAAATTTATTCGTCTAGTATTTCCTAATGACGAACTTTACTTAGGATTCTCATCTACCGTGATTATGAATACTCTTGTACGAGAGAAACAGTGTCAGCCAAAGTTACGCCTAGTTGATGAATGATCGATGATATTTCTACCACGCCTAAGGATGAGATTCTGAACGACTGATTAAAGTAGAAAGGAAAGTGTAAACTGAGAAAAGAAAAAAGAATATTTTATACAAAGTAATAGGAGAAAGGGATCAATTAAAATCGGACGCGTGTAAACATCCACAATGATCGTCGAGAAATAAAACATATCTGAGAATTTAATCGTCACATCGAAACAACATTCTTTATGACTTTTGTTATCAAAATTGAGGCGATACAAGAATCTCATGACAAGAATTATGTATTAAAATTATGAGCGACACAAGTGTCGTTGTTTTT
>Ga0157364_1009054_pt1 | contig 10321 bp, 5 predicted proteins | sample AttsexASBM2_FD_111476 | JGI IMG/M metagenome (GOLD analysis project Ga0157364, IMG submission 111476) | Fungus gardens microbial communities from leaf cutter ant in Ribeirão Preto, State of São Paulo, Brazil - Atta sexdens ASBM2 | ecosystem: Host-associated > Fungi > Mycelium > Unclassified ... | reverse complement strand
TATTTTCTCTCTTATAATTATCCAAATTTTAATAATATTATATAATACAACAGTATTTCTTCGCATATTGCTGTTAAATGTATAAAGAAATAGTGCGAAATGTCATATTATCGTTTTTACAATTACACATTCACATTGTAATTCTACTTCCACAATCTGCTTAGTTACAAATCAAGAAATTATTTTTATTTGCATTTTACAAACGCAAATTTACAAACGCATGGACGTTTACAACTATTATAGTGGGTCTCAAAATTACCCACTGCAATAGTTGTAATTTTACAAAAAAATTTTTTACAATGCATAGCGCTCGAGATTAGAAAGCCTCTAGGCCCGTCCATTGTAATTGGCAGTCGTTGATTTTTAAAAAATAACGAAAAAGAAACGAAAGATTACTTTCTCAAATAACGGTAACGAATTATTTTTAAAAATCGGTAATTAGTAATGGTAACTTGTTACTTTTTCTACTCGTAATGAATAATTGTAACTTATTACTTTTAAAAAGTGACTTTTCCTAAAAAAATATACTCATTTCTTTTTTCTTCTTTAATTTGGCGTGATGATATACTTTTCCAGTAACCAAAAATTTATTTATATTTCATAATTACATATATATTTATTTTATTATTGTGCATTTCATAATTACATATATATTTGTTTTATTATTGTGCATAGTGTTCTTGCTACTTTACTTTTTACTGGCATGTGCACAACTGGCTGACAGTAACTCATTCCCATCCTTCCTTCTCATTGAGATACAAACAATTCATACACTTATATAATGTGCGCGTTTACTCTGAATGACTCTTACATACACAATTATTTTTAATTTATATAAACATATGTAAAGTAACAAAGGTTTGCGTGCGCAATAAAAAAAACCCGTTTAACAAATGATTATGCGACTACTCTTTCAGTGAAATAAAAGCTTAAAGCTTACATATAAAATTATTAGTACACATGACGTAGTCAACCAAAATTTAATCGAATAATAATGTTCGATATTTTTTAAATATTTTATATTTTAGATATATAAAAAAAAATTAAATATTACAATAATTATGAATTACAATTATTATAAACACGTCGGTTCTCTGGCATGAGGCACCATCTGCTATCGTCGAAGCATTCTCCAGCGAGTTTTTACCCTCTGTTGCAGACAAATCCATCCGTTGTACGGAGAAAAAGCTGGCCTTTTGGGTTACTGCGACACCGTCGGTAACACGGAGAATTACCCACCAGCCCCTAACATCGTTGTCGAGGGTGGTAGAATCGAATTCGTGCGCCCTTCACAAGATGGCACGACAACAACCCGAAGGAACACCATGTCCAGAGCTTCACAGACCTTCAACGAACATGAGGAGAAGTCCGATCCTGCCAAGGTTCGATACATTGATTAAGAACGCTTATTTTAATGTTTAAAAAAAAGAGAAAATCTAATGAGTAATTTGCAACGTTATGTTATTTAGTAGATATATTATTTGTTTATTTCTAAGTTATATTATTTAAATTATTAGTTATTTTGGTACTTTTATTAACGCTCTCGTAAATTTTCGTCATTTTTATAAAACTTTCGTCTATATCGAATGATCGAAGATTCCTTGAGCGCAAAGGACAAGAAGCCCTAATCAATCGAGCGTCAAGTTGACGCTATAACGAGATTTGTCAACGGTGATTTCTATGACCTGACAAATCAAATCTGTCCGGTTCTTTGCGTCGGCTCTCTCTCTCCCTCTTAAAATTCCCTCCTCGTGTCCGCACAACGCATTTCGTGTCGCTCAACGCTTCGGTCACCGTTCGCGGAGACTCGCGGCTAACCCTTTACACCCTTCATGTTGTATTCATTCGACGTAATTGATTTCCTCGACAGGCAGGGGTAACGTAGGATCTCCATAGTAAATTGGTTCGCGTCTTCTCTCTCTCTCTTTCTCTCTCTCTCTCTCTCTCTCTCTCTCTCTCTCTCTCGTTATATTATGGCGTGAAAGAGAGGAGGATATTCGTCGCACGCGCCAATACGGCGATTACTTCGAAATTAACGATGTTTCGCGTGCGCTGCGTAACGTCGACAACGACAACGAGGACGACGATGGTAAACCTAACGAGTTGATGAAATTCATTTGACCCTCCTCTCACGCACTTACGGTGACTTTATAAAGCACGACAGATATTAAACTCTTTCGTCGTCACATGCAATTGCATTTGCATGCGTTTAATCGAGCCTACTTTTCTCTCTACACTTTTCTCTCTTCTTCTCGATAACAGAAATATTTAAAGAGACTTTCTTCGCGTTATTGAGAAATGATCAAGAACTTTTGCTTATCGAAAATAAGATAAAGTTTGATATAAAGAGCGGCAAATGCCTCTATTTCTTCGTCTATTAAATGTTCTTTTATTAAATGTCATACAATGTAACATACGATTTAACGAAATGCGAATACGATATGCGTAAACTAATTTTCGCACGGAAAAACGATTTCAAATCTGTGAATATAAATTTCATTTGTGGGTACGCTAAACAATCTTCACGCAGAATTAACTTACCGTTATTGTACTATATATAGAACTCCATTCCAGTTCAATCATCGCGAAATGCAATTTGCGTTCGAAACGAGTGCATCTCTGAAAAGTTACTAAATGTAACAATTTTATTTGCGATTTAATTTGCTCGATTTTGATTACCCCTTCTGACGATGTTTTTGATCAAAAATATTATCTCGCAAATTATCAGATACGAGACTCATCCTGATTGAGATTGATTTTAAATTAAATGTTTGACAATCCTCCAATATATAGAGTGGTCTTTAAGTATTTTAAAAGAGATTTTAAAGAATGATTCCTCATTATTATAATTCAAAACTTTACATAACCATATTTACATATCCGAAATGATTTAGTTTTACAGGATGTAAAAATTGAAGAGATAATTTCGTTTTTTCAAAAATTTCAAAAACTATTAAGTGTTATTTGAGGGAACTTTGTATAGGGGAAGTTCAAACAAAGCAGAGGTGTTTGAGAAGAAAAATGACACAGTTAAAGTTAAAATCAAAAATCTTTTTTATTCTCATAATTCTATTAATGGAATTTTGAAATAAAATAAAATTAAATTTAAAAACTTGAACATTTAAATGTCCTTTTAGTCAAAACGTAAAAAAGGGTGAAACCATCCGCATTGCTCGATTCCCTTGGGCAAAGTGGGTGGACCACTCGAGCAATAAGGATGGAATTAAAAAAATCAAAATCAATGTCGACAATTGTCACAAAAATAGCCACCAAATCCTCTATACATACTGCAGCCTTTATGAGCTCATTTGGTACACTGTACTGAATCTAGTCTTTGGACGGTGGGTCGATGTATTCTTCAAAAACATTTATCATACATACTGCGTTGTGAAAAAAAACAAAAGCGAAATGAATGTAAACAATCATGTACTTTTCGTTCACTTGAAAGATCGTCTGTCTCTCCGTCTTCCCGATATTTTCGATCACATTGGATTTGCAATCACATACTGGGTAAAGAGGATGGGCCATTCGCTTTGCTCAGAATTGTTCGGAACCTGTTTGGCACCTACCTGGCAATTTGGAAAAGTTAGAATAAGTTTAAGCAATAAGTAATAAATTTTAACCTCGAATATTCATTTAAAATCAAAGAATTCTTATAAAAAATCATTCATACTGGTTAAGAAACAGTTACTGCTAATAATTAAACTCTATGTACCTTAGCGAAAATCGTAAGAAAAATCCACAATTTCTTTTATTTTTTTATCAAATACAAACGAGCGCAATTATATATTGTTTCGCACTTTCATGGCGACACCGATCATTCCTTCAACAGTTAGAGACTCATAGCACAATCTCAGATAGATTAAAGAAAATAAAAAATATTCGCTTTGCTTGGACTTCTTCTATGTATCAAAGATTAAAATAATTCGAACGATTTTCAAAATTTTTGAAAAAACAAAATTTTTCTTCAACTTTTAATACCTTGTTTGTTTGAGATTGAACCGTTCAAACATATTATATGATGAATTTTTATACAGATTTTTGTCTTGAATTAGAAGGTAAAAAATCACTCGTTAAAATAAAATTAGAATACTTTATAAGAATTCTGTATATTCTGCATTAATGTAAAATTTGGAGTAATTTGATAGTATTTATCGGAAAGATCTTAGGCGCTTTATTTTATTCTTCATTTGCATCAATTTTATAAGGTGTGTTTTACACACTTCGCGATAAGCGTAGGATAAGCTTTAGGGAAATTCCTTAGATTAATAATCTTTTCGGATAACCTTAGGTCAGTGACTTATAACAGCTTTTAGCTTGAAATATCTTTTTTTTTTTTATAAGAACATCGACTTGTAGAGTTTCTTAAAAATGAATGCATTTAGGATAATTATATTATATAATATGTTTGTGTTTTTATCAATATTATTTAATACATTGAACATTTAAATCAAATAATAATAATCTACAATAAAAAGGCTTCAAAATTTAACAATAAAAACTTAAAGAAATTTGTCAATGAGATCCTGCATCAGATGTTCATTATGATAATAATGATTCATGTATTCACAAAAATATAATATAATTATAGACGGTTCGACATATATCAATATTATGTCCTCTTCAAAGTACAAAAAAATATAATCCTCCACTTTTGACAACACATTAAATGATGACACATTATATGAATTCAATGTTTTTGGAGGATTGTATTTTTTACTTTGAAGAGGACACAATATTGATGTCGAAACATCTGCAATTATATTATATTTTTGTGAATACATGAATCATTATTATTACATTAAACACTTGGTGCAGACTTTCATTGGTAAATTTCCTTAAGTTTTTATTATTTAAATTAAATTTTAATTTAAAGTGTAATTTAATTTTGCTTTAGTTTTTCTTAGGTCAAATAAAAAAGGAAAATAGCTAACTAATAAGAGCAAATACGGATATCGTAGCATAAGATTTACACATTTATTATTGAAATATTACAAAAAAAATCATAATCACATCACAAATGTTTCGATCGTAGTTTTAGTCTTCTTCAGTGCAATAAGAATTAAAAAATAAATATTAAATTAGAAGAGACAATATATATGTGTAACATATTACTGGGAGTTATATGCATGTAAAAACAAGAATATATGCATATATTATATGCATAAAATTTGATAAAAATATACACAAATATTAGGATTAAATTTTTTTTATTTTTTAATATTTTTTTTTAATATTAAGATTAAATTTTATTAATGTAAAAATATGCAAAAATATGCAATATATATTTTATTAAACGAAAAGCACAGAAAGAAATATTTTCAAAAATATAATAAGATAAACAAATAATTTAACTTGAAGCAAAAAATACAACATTGTTGTGTATTAACACAAACGAACTTTATACAAAACTATTTATACAAAACTAAATCTAGAATATTTAATTTCTTACAAAACACTGTAAATACTTACAATGAGATATGCATGAGATGCAAAATATGCAATTATTTATTAAATGAAAAGCATAGAAAGAAATAATTGTAAAAATATAAACAAATTAATTAACTTCGAGCGAAAAATATATAAACAGTATTGACACAAAATGACATTGAATACAAATTAGTAATTAAATCTTAAATATTTCTTAAAGAATTGTAAATGTCAAGTACTTCAGCGGTTTAGTACTCGCATTGTACGGAATCACATTGAGTGGAATCATTCAACGATAAAAAGTATATAACTTGATTGTACATATGTATAATATTCCAATAATCAATAACATAATTGATAAAATATAAATATGCAATTTTAAAAGAAAATGCTCAAAAAGATACATATATGCAAAATATGCAAAATAAAAATAGGCTTTAACGCTTTGTTTTTACGTAATTTGTATAGATGTGTAAGCCATTTTGTATTCATATTAATAATAATATAAAATATTTTAATTCTAGCTTTATGCATAGAGATGAGAATAAAACTGGATCGAAGCTCTAAGATTTACAGATTAGTATAGATGAGTCATAATATAGCGTAATAAACATTTTTTCCTCAAAAAATTTAATGGTTTTACAAAAAATGTAGAATTTTATTTACAAAATGTTTCTTAAAAATTTTTTTACGACTTTTTTTAACCGAATTATGTGATTTTGAAGCTAAAAGCTGTATTTTTAATGAACGTTGAAATTTATCCAAAAATCATCACAAAAATTTTTTATCTCCCCAATTCTGCAAAATTAAATTTAATAACGATCAAAAATATGTCAATTAAAGTATAATTCGAGCTAATATATTCGAGCTTTAAAATATTTTTTTTAATTTTTCACTGAATTTCAATGTTAGTTATAAGAAATGCATATTTAAAGTCTTCTTCAAAGTCACGTGATTCGATCAAGAAAAAGACTGTAAAGAAAATTTTTCAAAAAGCATTAGATAGAAGAACTGTACTTTTTTTTGTAAAAATATAATTAAATTTGTTGAAAAAATGAATTTTTATCGAGCTGCAGATTGTTGAATATATATATAATTTTGAGAAACATAACAATGATCTTTATTAAGATACAAAACTATAAAGAAAACTATAAAATTAAAAAAATGACTTAAAGCATGTTAAAGTATAAGTTTCATGCTTTAAAATGTTTTTCTTACTTTAAAATGCTTTTTTTTTATTTTTTTGTCTGTAATTTTTTACTGATCTGAGTTTCAATGATCTGAAGATTGTACAATTTTGGGCATTTCGAAAGTGTTCTCTAAGTGTATATGGAATGTCGAGAACAATGTGACAAAATTAATAATAAAAGAGAGCATAATCGAAACAACAGATAAAATAATATTGTTATTTTAAAACTAATAGATCAATTCTGAACAGCTTCTGTAAGATTAGTAACTTGTTTTCGGAAGATTTATAGGAACTTATGACTGGAATGTTTATAACTTTATGCAATATCTTTACAGACAACTTCTTGCTAGCCGTAAAATTTATGAGAAATCATATAAATATTTACGAATTATTAAAATTACGAATATATATAAATATTACGAATGATCATACATCTTACGGTCATACATCTTATGCATAGAATTACAACTCCAGTCGTAAGTTCTTACAAGTCCTACGAGAATAAATTACGAGTCTTACGATTCTGCTTAGAATTGATCCATAAGGTTAATAACAATTTATAAAAAAAATTTATTCTAATAATAATAATATTATTAAAATAATAATTTCCTCATCTTATGACTTTCAATTTTTGTGTTATAATAGCTTATTTAATTAGATATAACTCTCCATTGAATTACAATAACTATTGATTCAGAGTGATGTTAAAAATGTCTGGACACAAAATTTGAGGCACTTACATATATACTTTTCACATCTCTTTTGGTAGATCACGTTATATAAAGAAGTATTCAACGTCCGATTAATGTACTGAGATAGCCCCGCATTCTCATTCTGCATGCCCGACATTAATTATTGCTTTAAACGTCGTGTGTCCGCATCAATTTTATCGTATGACTTATTAACAGAGCAGCGTAACGTTTTCCGACAGGCGCATAAAAGCACACGCGTTATTCATTTGGACAGCCGTGGAAGGTTTCCGACAATGCCGACGGTCTTGAATGAGAGCTCGAAAGAAGTTGTAGAAGCGATCATTTATTGTGTTCGTTCCGCGCTTTCGACGGTGAGCACACCGGAGAGTTTTGGCTTAGCAACTTTTCCTGTCCAACCTTCGACTTTACGTCGATCTCGCCGCGAATTCTTTCGACTTTTCGGAGATCGATTAGAAACATTTTATTATTTCCGATAAATTATCGGTAACTAAATCTGCTGACCCCATTTTTGTTGCAGAAAGTAATGCTGTTAACGTACTAAAAATCGCAAGATTATGCATTCATAATTAGAATTCTGTTTATCAAAGATACGATTAATTTTTAACCCGTACCAGCTACAATTTGGCGCCTCATCCATACAAACGGAGGCACTAGAATCCATCCGTTTTTTTTCACCTATTCAGAATAATTCAAAAAATCTATAAAAATTCACCAACATATTTTCAATTTTCTAGAATAAAATATTGGCACTTCAATTTGGAATAATAAAATATATAATTCATAATTACCGAAAGACTCAAAGAAATTTGCACGAACAGGAATCGCTCGATCACACCTTCTTATAAGGTAAGGATTAATTAGACTTTCGGCGTTCGATCGAGATCGACACATTGACCTTCTTGTTGAAGCAGTGAAAGATTAATTGGATTAAAAGTGACGTCTATCATCGAAATTGGACAACTCGATTATGCAAATTCGCGCGAGCAGCGTCATCAACACGATTCCAAATTGGATTTTGACGGATTTACGACGCCTTGCTACTTTCGCCACGATAATACGATATTTCCGTCAGGCAAAAATATTAGCTTTCAATTTGCATCATAATAGCGTTCGAAACAGGTTCGGATAATGAGCGGGACACTACGGTGAAGGGGTAAAAGTTGAAAAGTCGCGACTTCGTTCATGCACATAGCTCAGCACGCGGTAAGTTCGCTTAGTCAGGTTAATATGCTAATTGCCGCATTCAAACAGCGAAACTAATTGAATTAAGCGATGCAAAAAGTTTCCGCTTCGAAATTAGCATGAATTAGAGGAGTCGCGCTAGCTTGCCATCTTATCATGGTGGACAGCGATTCAAAGCGCTGTCGACTCGCTCGGTACGTTGCTTTATCGTATAAAAAATAATCGTCTTCTATCGCCTTTGCCACATGAGAGCGACAGGAAGCATTTCCGTTTGGCTTTCATTAATTCTATGAACGTTGAGATCTCTTGCGAACAAAGTTTTAAATTGTAATTCCATTCGAAATTCCTTTAAGTACCTATCAATTTAGTTGCTAGGAATTAATATGTTATTTATATAAAAATCCATTGTATATTCCTCTACTTATAAATTTCCACATTTATGATTGGTACATTAGATTAAAAATAAGTGAATGGATTATAATGAGGCTTATTAATCTTTCATTTACAATCTGAGTTTTTTTATCATAAACGAAATTTTATTCCCAAACTTTTCGAAATAAAGAAGGGTGGATTAAATAAAAATTTTAACATTTGAATTAAAAAACTGTTTAGTATTTATGTGAAAGAGATGCCAAAAAGTAACCTTAATTTTTTCCACCTCTTTTGAGTGCCATAGAATAGTAAAAAAAACTTGGGCTGAATAAAAAAAGAGCCCGCAGATTAATTGCAAACGAAGAGAGATAAGCATTTGTTAATTTGTAATTAAAATGATTATTAATTTTATACTAAGGTAGAACGGGCATATTCCGTCAGTTTCAACTTTAAAGTAATATGAAAATTTACGATAGCAAACAATATCTTTTTGCAGTGACATACTTATAATTACGTTATATAATTATGATTGCTCCTTGAGAACACGATCTTTAAACCTTTTCAACATGTGCTATTCAAAAACATAAACATTATCGCGAGAAATTATGGATGGAAAAGTCCCGCTTTACCATATTGCTAGATATGTAAGAATAAATCATTGAGATCCGTATATTGGCATTATTCTTTACATCGATTAATGCGAATTCCTTTGATCCAAGGGCGTAAATAGCGAATTAGCTAAGGTATACCGTATAAGATAGGGAAGTTGAGTCGGCCGAAAGAAACGAGAAGTTACAAAGCAAGCATGCTAGAAGTTCTAAAAGATTATTTTATTAAGTATATTGTGGCCAGAGTGCTTCCTTGAATTAAGCCGACACACGATGCTTGTTTTCTTGTTGGATTACTAGCTGGAATAAATTCTTGTCACCATATTGGCTACGATGCTGACACTGTCAGTACCACAATACGATGGCAAGATTCTAATCCAGCTAGGAATCCAGCAAGAAAATAAGCATCGTGTGCCGCAAATTTTATTTATATAAAAGTAAAAATCTAAGGCAAGCGCACTGATTGAGCAATTTGGAGTGAAACATTCAAATTATGTGTATGTTCTGTTTTCAATATTAGAATTGAAGGCATATTGCGAATTTTTATGTAGATACTGTGAATTCATTTTATTCTAGTGAAATATCATATGTACTCAAATGTATTATCCTGGTATGAACTATCAAATCATTTTCAAAAAATAAAAATTTTACAATATTATATTTTTTAAAAAAAAGCTTTGTATTTTAATCACTTTGTTAAAATTAATCTATGTTCAAGTAAAACATTAATTTTATGATATCTGCTAAATATTAAAATATATTAAGAATTAGATTCTTAAGAATTATTTCTGTTTTATTATTTTTTTCAAATAAAAATTTGTAATCGT
>Ga0157364_1009053_pt1 | contig 10321 bp, 3 predicted proteins | sample AttsexASBM2_FD_111476 | JGI IMG/M metagenome (GOLD analysis project Ga0157364, IMG submission 111476) | Fungus gardens microbial communities from leaf cutter ant in Ribeirão Preto, State of São Paulo, Brazil - Atta sexdens ASBM2 | ecosystem: Host-associated > Fungi > Mycelium > Unclassified ... | reverse complement strand
TGAATATTAAATCTTATATCCGGTTGGCAAAGTGCCGTCGCAAATTTTGAGGCCTTCATTAAAATTTTAGATCTCCTCGCGTGCATTTAGACGTAACGACAAACAGTCGCGGTTTATTGCCAAATAATACACAGTTCTTTTTAGCGAAAATTTGCAGTTGAGAACTACGAAAATTTTATTGCATAAATGCATGTGACAAGCTAAAAACCTATTCTTAATATGAAACATAAAAGCGAAAATAAAGGTATTTGCTCCATGAGACGATTTCGAGAGTACTTAAAGATAATTAAACGAGAAGAAGGATTTGTAAAGCGCTCATCTCATTTTAATTGGAGAAAATTGTAGCAGTACCTATTGCAAATTGCATTGCGAATTATCGTCTTATAATTTATTTATCTATTTAAAATAATGAAAGAACGTTTTTTTTTTATAAAACAAATTCTAATAATTAATTATTATTAATCGTTAGAAAATTAAGACAAAGGAGATAACGAATAAGAAAATGCAATTTAATCACGTGAGGTTGATATAAAAAATAGAATTCTTTGCGATAAGAACAGTTCGTTAACTCCTCGCATTTTAACGATACATCATTTGGACATTTATTGAACGCAGTGATGGATTGCCAGCTTTTGAATCGCGTACTTACGTGCGATAACTAATACGAATGGATTATCCATGGAAACATTGCGACTAGCTCTCCAGTTTCTTCATAAACTTAATATGACTTTGTGATAATACACTTCTTTTTACTTAAAAATTCTTTTATTTAATTCTTTTATTTGAAACTATTGTCTGAATTTTTCCTTTTCTCTTCAATATATAACTCTTCAGTATATGATTACAATTATTAATATAATATTTTTTTACATATGTCTAATTGTTTAATATGGGAATAAAATTTTTAAGTTTTTAAATTTATTTATAAATGGATCTACATATATAATGTGTTATAACATTTTATAAAAATAAAGTTATGTTATTATTTTATTTAATTCAAATTTATTATTGTTTTTAAACAATAATTAACAACTCTTGAAGATTGCAATGGATATTTTTTAACAATCAAATTTTACATAACATTCTGAAGAAATCGCAACAAAATAGCTTAAACGAATTCAGCTTTCGTAAGATTTTCTTTTATACAAGATCTTGCTGAATTGATCAAAGAATATTTGCACAGAATTCTTCCTCCTTGAAGCTTACCTAAGCGAAATTATTGTAGCGAATAATTTCAATAGACATTCAAATTTGTCGCGTTCATATTCACGAGTGAGTGATCTGGTGTCGTTGCATTTATTTAACCGTTTGGAACATATCTCTTTGGACCCCAATTACGACTCCGCTGATGTCGTCATTTTACACTGCAGCGCGTTTTCATAACGCGTTTCTCAAACAGCGCGCGACAAGTTTAACGAAATTGAATTTATCTCTAATTGTACCTGATTCTCCAATCTCTCTAATTTCGTGAGCAGAGTATGTAATTTATAACTAGAAATAAATCTATTTTTACATCTCATTTTAATCATCGATAATCATACGCTTTCGTTAGTTTGTATTCCGCACCATGAAATGTCTGTATAAAATAAATTGCTTTCCCTTTGTAATGGAGAAAAGATCTTGCTTCGAAAGCACTTTTTCTTAATATCTTTCTTTTATGACTATAACTATGTCGGCAATCGAACCGTGCTATTTGCTTTGCATTTTGGTGCGCTCGTCTATGACTGCAAACACGCTTCTCGACGTCGCTGTGTTTATTCGGGTCGTCAGGACGTCGCGTCCAGGCACTAATTGCAATCGCGCTGATGGATCGCACTTGCTTTTACAAATCCGTGTGAAGGAATATGCACTGATTTTCATTCCAGATAAATCCGCATACTGACCAAGTTCGCCGCGTTTATCCAGGATGATTTCAATCTTCGCAATAATAGCATGGTAGATGCACGCTTCGTTTTAATTTATGACATACAAAGTGGCATTCTTGCAATTAATATGGAAAATTCTGTTCTTATTTCTCCCTTCCTTTGTTTCTATCTTTTCTATTTAGTTGTGCGCTTTTATACAAGAAAGAAAAATTTACATTCAAGTATGTTATTATTATATCTGAAGAGCGCAAGAGAAAAGTATAATTACCATCTCTCTTTTTATCTTGAAACGTTTGTTTAATGAATGTTTTGTAAATTGCATACACTGAGACTACTCGTGTATAAATTAAGAGATCCAAACAAAAAGTTGATTTTAAATTAAGAAATGTAATTAAAGTATAGCGAGCGCGAATATATATGCACGGGGTCTGGTGACCTGAAAAGCATTGAAATGCGACAAATTACAAACGACACTCGCGATGACTGAGAAAATATATGCGAGCTTGTGTGACTCGATAAAAGTCGGGACGACCGACATTTTCATAGCATGCGTAAATCGGAGAGCTTTAAAGAGACACTTTGAAAAATGAACGATACGTACAGTAACGATGTATTCTATTACAAGCGTATCTTGCTTCCCGTTTGCTCAACATGAGACTGGCTTCTGTTATACACGCAAAGTGTAACAAAAAACAGAAAGGGTTCCCGTGTAACGTCTTGTACGTATTTCTCGGTACTCTTACGTCACCGACGCCCTTTCGAGAAGCTCGTGCTACTGCTCATTCGTACTGCTCTTCTCGCCGAACTTAATTATATATGCGAAAGACCCTTTGTGCCTGATGCTGTAATGGTAATATCACCGTCCACGCCACTCAGGAGTTCGTCACGAACTTGGAACTACGAATTACGCAAATTGCTGCTGCCTCTCTCGCGGGCTTACTCAATCTCGGACCCAGCGTCGCGCAATCGACAGACAGCGAAATCGATCGCGATAAACCAGTTAACGATCGCGCGATTGATTATTTCGCATTTATAAGCGATCTCGCGTTTACGAGCAGTCTCTGTCCCACGAGACTGGCATTTCAGGTTTGCTTCCTTTCACAGATGTGACACGTAACGACTAACCAATAAAGGCAATCATAAAGATGGCAATCGTAAAAATGATTCGGCGATTCAATTTAGTCGTAACGTCGTGGAATATGATTTTGACTATAAAGATATAAATTTGTTTGTGCCAAAAGATACGATTATATTAATTCAATGATTACGGTTATTCGTTTTTAAGTAAATGATTGTTATTTATTATCGTTTATAATAAAACACAAGTACAATCGTAAATCGAAATTGTGTTATATTTAAAAACTATAATGTTAAAGATTCGTGTAATTGAAAATATATAAAATAAAGATTACCACGGAGAAAAATGAGAGATGATAAAAATATGCAGACGTCTGAAGTAATGAGTGGAACGTATTTAATTTTTTATTTATTACTTCCTGGAACATTATTTCTTCATATCTCATTTATAACAATAATAAGAGGAAATTAGAGAGAGTTATATGTTATATACATAGTTATATACAAAGAAATATAAAAATACATTGAAAGAGAAAATTTGTTGCTGCAGTAAATTTAGATGGCAAAATATGGCATAGAATTTTTAATTGGCTGCAGTAATTAATTTTTGATTGCAGCAGCCAATTTTTGGTTGCGTTAGTTTACCCGCAATGTCAATATAGGATTTTGATAATGTAATCAAAAATTGGCTGCTACAATCAATTAAAAATACTGTGCTATATTCAGCCAATCTTTTTTTCAGTGTATATAATATAAGAAGTATAATATAAAATTGTAATAACGATAAATAGAGTAAGGTACCGAAATCACACTTTTCATTTAAAGGTTCATAACTCAGAAATTATAAAGAATATTTTTAAATTTTTTACAGTACAATTGACTGCATTCTTTTCCCTTTCTTGTGTAATTTTTTCATAACTTTTTACGTTATTATAATATTTAAAATAAAAATTTTTTTCCAGTATGGCACGATTTTGGCAACGAGGAAATTCGCCTAAATCATACCATATCAATATTCCTCATTTAAAACATAATAATAATGCAAAAAATTTCAAAATTACATAAGAAAAGGAAAAAATTTATTATGTTGTTAAAAATTTAAAAATATATTTTTCGTGATTTTGAAATACATTATAATTTCAAGAAATAATTTAAGGAATTTCTATGTGAAACAAAATAAACACTTCATAGATTTACAGTACACATTTTTACATATAATAATAAATACAATGAAAATGTAAGAAATGAGAAAATATTAGATAATATGAAAAAGTTAGATTGTGATATGATTTAGAAAATTACATTATGGATTTAGAAAATTAAAGCATTTTTAAAATTTTTATTTATTTAACACTGAGCGATAGGATTTTGTTTAACAAGTTACCTTTAATCGGTGATTGATAAATATCTGACAACAAATTTTGTTGTGATTACTGCTAGTCTGTTATACCAACCAATTATTAGTAACAAAAGCAAACTATATAGAATCTAACTTATCTTTTGAAACTTTAGCTCGTTTACATAGAATTCGTTGATCATGCAGTCTTAAGTCATAGGAAACCGATCAAACACAGTCTAATATAGGAAGAATACTTGACTAAAATTGGTCAATTTCTTACAATTAAGACTTTGCAACCGTCTATGACTTATGTATATATATGAACTTCTTATTTGCTAGCGATTGATTATTTGTTACATTAACGAATTAATTTGCAATCGTAATAAATCGATTGTTTTTTAAACAAATATCATATTTGCTTTCCCTTGATTTGTTTCAATAACAAAATCATTTCTCTCAGTGAACCTATAAAAAAATGTAAAGCAGACTTTAATCCTATTATTTTAATTTTAATAATTCCAATCACGACAAATGATCAAGACTTAAGTTATTTAACTTATATTTTCTGTATAATTCTGTTATACGTTGAAAAATACATTGAAAAAGCTGTTTATTGAAAAAAAAAATGCTATCACGATTTTTTTACTTATGTAAATAATAATACTTCTATTACGCTTTATGTCACAAGTATAGTACGGAGTAACATTGCAATATAGTTCTTAAATAACTCGTAAAAAAATATATAAATACAATAATTTTTAAGCAAGGTAGTGCGATTTTGGCAAAATTTAACCTATTTTAAAGACAGATTTTTATAACGTTTTAAAACGAAAAATTTAATATGAAAATGTCGAGGCTATGATAATTTTTAAATGGCAAGAGTTTAAAAATTACGAATGACGGAGCCAGAATTTGTCGTGTTCAGAGATAACAAGATGATCAGTATGAAGATGTTGAATTTTATTATTGTTAAAAACATGAAGTTTAAGAAAGCATCTTGTCATCTCTAAGCGCGCGAAATTTTAGCCCCGTCATTCGTAATTTTTGAACTCTTCCCATTTAAAAATTATTATAGCCTCAACACTTTGGTATGAAACTTTTCATCTTAAAATATATCACAAAGAATCTGTAAAATATTATCAGTGACGGAATACCTTATATATAATAATAATTTATTAAAGGCACAGATTTAAAATTATTAGATAATACATAATTGTTGTCGACGTATAATTTTTATTTGAATCAAATTAATAAATTGATATTAGTTCCGCCTTTTTTAACGATATCGACAGCGTTGACCTCGCCGCGCACTAATTATATTCTAATTGGTTTCCGATAAAAGATTCATCCTCGTATATAACCCATATAACAAATAGCGTCTAATGCAGCGGTGAATCCGGAAATTACGGGAGGATCGGTAAGCCATCAATCACAGTTCGTCCGTCTCTTCGTCAGAAATGATGCGATTCCTTGCGATTTCGACTGGTCGGATTCCCGTAGCGCGGAAGAATCCGCTCGCCAAGATCGCCGATTCGATATCTGAAATTCGTCGCGTGCCTCAGTGTCGGTTCCGTCGATCAACTTGAAAGCAGATCAACCTCGATATCGAGGCACGAAGGAATCCCGAGAAATCGATAAACGTCCGCGCGATAGGCGGTCGCTTTGTCGCCGAAGACGCAAAATAAATGTTTGAACGCGCTGCAATGCAGACCCAATTTTCCCACCGCACTTACGTTAACATTTATTGGACTCAATCAGGTTACATTCAGGTGACGTAAATTTCATGTCGAAAATATTTCATTCACAGCTATTGATGTTGCCACTGTGTAACCGATTTCCGTTGCAGTAAGAGATTCCCTCTCGACGGACAAGATAAATTCTTGATTTGTCCGTATGTTCAGACTGTCTAAAATCATCCATTTCAAATCGAAGATACCACAGACATCTTCATGGACCCTCCCGATTCTCGCTGGGATTACTGAATCCATGGAACTTTAGATCCATAAGTCATTGTTCGACACAATTCCTTCCTTATATCTGGTTCACATATCCTCTCAGTTTCACGGATACTTCGTGCTGAAGATCTTAGATTCCAGATAGCCGGCTGGCACATACAGCTTGCAGATTCTTGACTATGAGAATTCCCTCCTTTATTCCCGCAGGAATGATCTTTTAAACTTACAATTAGAGTGCGTTCTACTTGGCGTTTATAACAATTGCGAACATTATTTGCCCTTGTCAACACAAATAACATGGATGAAATAATTTGAAGAACGTCAAATGGAGCAGCCGTAATAAATTCACGGATCCGTCAATACACTACAAATATTCATATACATTTATATTTCATATATACACGTTTTTAATAATACAATAAGTGAGAAAAAAATAAAAGTAAGAATAGTCTAATTTATGGATAACAAAAAAATAAGAATAAGAATTTCATCTATAGATGTTTGTCGCTCAAGACAAAATAAATATTTGAGCGCGCTGCAAAATAGATTCAGTTTTTCCGCTGCAGTCACGTTAATATTTAACATGTTTGATATACATAAGTGAAATATGATAACGAAAGCTACAGTTTATTTTTCATTTATATCTCTTGACTTTTAAAAGGCAAAGATCTATTTTTTTTTAATTTTATTATCTTTCCTTAATCTGTAGAAGACCGAAAGCTCCCTTAGGGACTCGACAGTGTCATCTTACTTGTTACTCAACTTTATGACATTGACAAAAAAGTTCTAGCTCTTAAAATAAAAAAGTTGATCAAAACATGCCAGTCCTCGGAAGGTTAAGCTTTATTATAATTCATTGTATTTTTTGTTTCAAAATATGGAACACTTTTCAAAACCACTGACAATTAATGACTTCTCCGCTATGATAAAACTAATATTTAAAAATGGATAAATTTATTAAAAACTTGTTATAAAAGATTTTTCAGTTCGCCGAATTCAAATATGATATCCAAAATTAAGAATTCAAAATAACAGATTTAATATGGCGACTTGATAATAAATAAATAAAAATAAATTTTCGTGAAACTATGTTGTTTTGATGTCGAGAGAAAAGTAAATAAAATATTGGTAAAGTTTGAGAACAGATTTGAGACATTCCACAAGAGTGGAATAAAACGAATAAGCTGATAAATCGAGTAAGACGTGTATACTACAATACATAAATAGTGAAATGCGAATAAGACTTATTCTTATTTCTCTTATTATTATTTCTCTTATTATTATATAGTATATAAAGCATTTCTCTTATTAGTATATAAAGATGAGATAAAAGTTTTTATTTGCAAGAATCTGTGTATCTATGTAGCCAATTAATTAATAATAAATTAATTTTAATATTAGGAATTCGGCAAAATAAGAATTAACGATAAAAGCAAACATAATAGTTTGACATAAAAGAATGTAACGTAATGTTTTATATATATGACATAAAAAAAACTATAACGCTCCCCCTAAATTAAAGAAAAAAGAAGCCTGATAATCAAAGAAAAAAGAACTTCTTATCCATATATTCTCGAAATCTTTGATTCTACAAATACTATTTTTCATCGATGCTTGTGCAAATTATAGTTATACATAGATCTACTTTTCACAAAGCGTTACCATATTAATAAATTAATACTAATGTTATGCTAATCTGTATATTTATTGTTGTTTTGTAAATTAGAGTAGTAATTTATTGTTTAAAGCACACTGTAGCAGGACAATTTCCTCAACATGAACTTCCTTTTTACTGTTATCCGGAAGTTCGTGCACACGCAAAGCTCCAAAGTAAGCTCATAGCTTTAACAGAACGTATTTCATGAATTTCAAGTTCATCTGAAATTTCTTTTCTCATCTAAACGGATAAAAGATACATTCTCTTTGCGTAATGTGAAACATTCGTCGGTTTTTTTTATAATTTTTTCTTTTTTATTCAATTTATTGTACTTACAGTCTTCTAGAATTTAAGATTTTATTCATGATAAATTTGTGTATTGTATATTTATGAAGATTCATCTTTGTCTGATTGAAATACTTTATCATACATAATTATGATTTTATATAAGTTGTGAAATAACGTCTCCTTGAAATTAATTTTTTTAATTAATTTGAAGAAATATTCTGTTAAAGTAAAAATTTATGGATAATGAGTATTCTTCGTACATTGAAGATTATAATTATGAGAATAAGTCTTTATACAAATGTTAATAGTAAATAATATTTATGAAATCTCTATAACGTAAAGGATATCTGAAATAAAATATAATGATAAAGAAATAAAAATCTTTTTAAAATAAAATGGTCTTTTCTAGAATATCTGATTTAGTAATAATTATTTAATGCCTTGAAACGTCGAATATATATATTCACGTCTATAATAAATAATTAATTAAGTCAATGGAATGTTTATATACAATATTTCACGAATCAATTAAATTTGAGTACATCAAATAATTTTATTACAAGTAATTACGGATTTTTGTATCGAAGATTTCATAGCGCGTAAGATTCAAATAATACTGACTCGATCTTTTGCTGCGTAAGCAGCAAGAGAACAAATTATGAAACGAAATATCTGATCTCAGCAAAATCTAAAGAATGTCTAACATTTCGCAATGTTTTTCTGGATGAAGTGGAAAGTTGTTACCAGGAAGATTGTTTTTTATTAGAACATGGCATACCTCTAGAAGTATAGGTTCGTAGTGATTGCTAGTGCTGCGAAATGAGGATAATTAATGATTCCTTTGCGTTTCACCGTTGCGTTCGCTTATTAAACGCATGTGTATGAGACTTCGTAACGACTCATATGACAGAAAAGTTTAAGTATACTCGGGGAATTCGCGGAAATCGAAACAATCGTATAATTGTACAGTGCTAATATATTTTTTTGATAACACTAAATTTATTGCGTTTGATAAAATTGCATTCGAGATCGAGATCTTAATGGCTCGTGGATAATTTACTGTGTTACCAGCGCGCCGCGCCGGTTCGAATATATCTCGTTATTATATAATATTTACTTTGTGAATCATATTGAATAATTAAAAAATTACGCAAATACGTTTACAAAATATTAAATAACGAGATATGATACATGACATATATAACTTTCTGAAATAATTATATGCGTGAAACGTACCATTTATTTTATACTCTATATATATATGATATAATTGTAATATTATTATGTTTACCTATAATACATTCATCGATATTTATTTTCTCGTAATCACGTAATCTTTTATATAACTCTTAATATTATGAAAAAGCGATTGCAATAAAGAATAATTTGTGTATTCCCAATACATAACAAATTAAGTATTAAATATTAAACATAAACATTAAATATTTAAATATTATATTTAATCATTCATGATAAAAAAAGTGTTAATCCATTACAGCGTATATAAGTTTTGGCACTGTCAATTCGCTTTCTCCAAATCATGATTAATTCATTTAACTCGATAAAAGAATCGAGTTCGAGTAATTTGCATTAATGAAACGTCTCGCCTTTTTCTTTGTTCTCTTGTGTCCGACTGTAATTGAATAAAGCAATTGCGTTAGCCAAAGAGACATTCCGAAGGCCGTGCCGTCATCTGAGAATTTTCCTGTCGCACGATTCATATATTTCCTAATAGTTCCGTGTATTATGTCTGTATGAGACATAAATGCCGAGTGATCCGACGATTAGCGTTCCGCTTCCGGGCTTTTGGTCGCGGATGATTAAGTCGAATGATTAAATTGCGCGTATCGTGTGCCACAATGCTAAAGGGTTACCGCATTTGATTGCTTCGGATAATTATCTTCTACTGTACGCTATTAGAAACCGCTCAATGTCACTAATGAGAATTTTCAGCAAAGAAGTTCGAGTTGATAGTTTTCTTATACAATACAATTCCTCTTCTCACGAATGATTTTATTATAATAATTATATTGCGTTTTGTCTAATTAATTTGTTCCTAAACAGACTTCTATGATTTTTTTATTAATACACTGAAAAAAGATATCTTAATTTCAAAGAAATATTTCTTTGAAATTAAGAT
>Ga0157364_1009052_pt1 | contig 10322 bp, 4 predicted proteins | sample AttsexASBM2_FD_111476 | JGI IMG/M metagenome (GOLD analysis project Ga0157364, IMG submission 111476) | Fungus gardens microbial communities from leaf cutter ant in Ribeirão Preto, State of São Paulo, Brazil - Atta sexdens ASBM2 | ecosystem: Host-associated > Fungi > Mycelium > Unclassified ... | reverse complement strand
TCGCGGATCGTACGCTTACCTGCTTTGTCCGCGGAACTGGGTGCATTTCGGGTTATCTGTCCCTCCCCCCCCCCCCTTTCCCCTTACATTCTCGAAAGCGTGTACATTCGTTATCCGATTGTGCTACCCCGCGTTATTGTCGCACGGGATATTAATACTGATGTACGACGAGGACTTGCAAATATGTCGCACTCGTGGTGTGTTTCTTACACGCGCGATACGAACGTTTGCACAGTGTTAAGAACATGTATGGAACGGTTAATCAATTGAAAAAGGAAAGGTTTGTTAAATGGGATGCCTCGTTAATGCGGCAGAAGCAATAAGAATAAGAAATATAATCGGTATTTCCTTGGGCATCATTAATACTTGCAAGTTTATTATATGGAAGCGAAAGTAAAGCGATTATCTTAATCCTCCGCTTGCAGTCCTGCAGTTGAAGTTCTTTTTATTATTCTTTCAAAAGGTTTTCAAAAATATGGAAAAATTCAGAGTTGTTTTCAGAATTTGTTTATTATTCAAATGTTTTATCATCATTTAATTTGTCTTTATTATATTGTTATGTTCCTAAATATAGACAGCGTCAAAACTTACTGTAAAACAGATGATTGCAAGCATTGCTAATAAATAGGGATACATAATCACGTTTAATCTAAATATTTCAAAAGATATGTATATATATATATATAAATCCGACAATTTTACACTGAAAAATGTTGTGTTTTGAAATAAAATTAAATTGATTCAATTAAATGCTGCAAGACTGTCAATTCAAACAAATGCTATATTTTAAATTATAAGATTTTGTTAATCTAAAAAAAAAATATATAAATACCTGAACTAAATAATCATTACGAATCAAATGCATTTAGTCAAATTAACTTTTTTTCTCAGTGTAATCTCTCTATTACATTTTCAAATAGTTTTGTAACTCAAATATTAAAATATTTATTTAAAATCAAAAGTTAATAGAAATGAGAAAAAAAAACATAAATTTTTTAATAAAATGCATAATTTAATAAGAGACTCCCTCTTTATTTCGGAGAAATTTAATAGCGAAATTTTGTTTGTAAAAAAAGATTTAAACTGCATGGAGAGTTAATAAGAAGTAAAGTGAAAAATGTTTCTGCCGAACAATTATATTTCAATTAAAACGTGTATTTTAGATTTTGAGCAATTGCTATAATTTATTCATTATAAATTACAAACACACAAACATGGTATAATAACGTTTATTATCGATTGAATTTTATTGGACGAAGCTTAATAAAACTCGGATGAGAATTCGGATTTTTATCAATCTGTCGTACCTCGGCACTTAATAGTCGCAGTAATAGTCGAAGCAAATTCCGCTTTGCATACAGAAGGTAACGATTTATCGTGATAAAATTGCCCATTTCGTATACGCAAGCGCCCGATTTCGACTAGCTATAGAGCCATTACGGATTTGATTTCTACTTAAAACCTCTTCGTCGCGCGGACGCTAGAAGTACCTCTAAAACGTACGTCGGCCTCAGCATTTTCTACATCGTCGCACACGAACATTAGATGAATGGCGAGACGCCGAAGTAATCGTACGAAGAGCTTTTTTACATTTTGGCGAGGATACGAATGTTACATAAATACGAATTGACATTTCAATTTTCGATCGACCATGCGGCAGTAACTACCGATCTACAGATAGGAACATTTCGTCCCTATATTACAAGCGACCCAAATATGTCACAATCGATATTCGATGCTATTACGACGAAAAAATATTGAACGGCAAGAATTTTTCGACATTCGTTGCCAGAAATATGGATAATAGGTCACTCAATTTTGCACGTCGATTATCTTGTCCAACATAAAAATAACGGTGGAATATGTGGCGCGATAACAGTGCGCTTCAATGTAATTCTCGAAAACGAAAGTATCCTCCATATCGATCCTTCCGCGAATCATTCCAATGTGACGGCTTCCTATTACGTTTCTCTCGCGGATAAATATTGGCTGTTTGAAAGTTCGTTCTTTAATGGTCCGCGATTTCGTGGTTCCACAGTTGCACTTGAATCACGTAAAAAATAGAGTGCTTTTTAAATGCGATAGTTAAACAGAGTTAGAGGATACGAAGCATCGCGAACGACGTTTGCACAGTTTACGAGCGATTCACGCCGCAGAGCCGTACGCTTTGTGGCCGGTTAATGTACCGGATTTCAAGATTCGATGGTTCATACTCTAACCGATTGGAATTTCAGTAACCGCCTTTGAGATCGTCTTTCCCTGAGAATCCTTCGCATCGATTTCCATCAAAATCCAAAGTAAGATTCTATTGAATAAGATGTGAATTGAAATTGTTTTTACAGCAATTCATTATTTCTATTAGATAATTACTGTCATTTTATTTCGTTAAAAATTAATCCTTCGTATAATTTTCCAATCCTTTACTACACACGATTAGTTTTCATTTTTACATAACAAAGTACGTAAGAATTTCTTATTAAAAACTAACATCTTTATATATATATAGAAAGTATTTGTAAAAAAAAGTGGTGTATTTGATGCTCTTAGAATATTTTAATAAAAAAATTGTGCAGGATATATGAATGACTCCATTGTGTATTAAAAATTAAAACAAAAATCTTTGTTTCTATTTTCTTAGAATATTTTTAGAAATTTATTTTTTCCATGAAATTACAGATATGTAAACTTGTAAAAGGGAATGTAATAACATCCGTAGAAGCTTACACTTGAATATTTCTCGCGCAGGGCAAGCTTTGCTAGAAATGTCTGTTGCGACGACAGCATATCTCGCAACGTGCTTTATGATTTTTCGCGAATCGAGAAAGTAACTACAAGCCACGTAAATATCTTCGAGTTCTCGCGACATTGGCACGCACAGGAAATTGATGTTTGTCGATCCCGAATATCCGATAATCGCAAGCATCCGAAATTTGTTGATCCACCGGCTCGGTGAGCCGCGTTTGCTCTGCATCTTGCTGAAGTCCAGAATGACCACCAACCTTAGCCCACCTCAGTCGTAGCCTACGCCACAAGAACATCAAGTTTGCGGGTTTCCGCGGGGAAATCCCGAATAGGGTTCGCTATAACTATCAAGTTATATACGTCACGTAATTGCAGAGGCGTAGGTATAACGCTCACAGGACCGACTAATTATTTCGATGTAGTTTTATTCTCTCATATTGTTAAAACGACGATTAAAAGCACTTTGCAAAAGCTTTGGTAATTACGTATCACGGTATAGAGAGTATTCTTTGCAATTAGAAAAAAAGTACAATTAAAAAGTACAATTGTGCGTTAATATCGGTATTTGGAGAACGTTATTGATATGTAAATTTATTTTACGTACGAATGGGCGAGATCATTCAGTGCTAAGCTGCGCCTTTTATTAAAAGATCCAATCTACCTTGTTAAAAAGCTGGAACAAACTGGAGATACTTTCAAAAATTCTATCTGTTATCAATTTTACCCTCTGATGGTCAGTATTATAACAGAGAGCTTGATAATAATTTCAATTTTTAAGCAATTCATTATTTTTTGTTATTATATATTTTATTTAAGTGTATGGAGGAGACATATTGGATTATATCCTTTCTATCATTTTTTTTTCCAGATTGAATTTGATAATATGCTTATTCTTTCTTTTTTTTTTTAAATTGATTAGATTTTTTAATTAAGTCAATTAGGTTATTTACGTTTCTAAAGATTATAAATTTTATTAAAGTGTGAAGTGCGTGAAAAAATTTGTGTTACATTAATTAAATGTGACGTATGTAAAATTTCTTTGTACGTACGTAAAATTTACATATCAATAGCAGCACTGTATCACTCAAGTGTCAAAAAATGTAAGATTCCAGTACAATGAAATTGCATATCGTATTTTTTCATTTCAGATTATTATAATTTTTCTATTATATTTTCCTTGTTTCTTTTGGTGAGTATCAACGTTACCAATTTATACTTCGAGCACATCACCCTATCAAGTTTGATATATCGTTTCGATCCCCCGCGCACATCCTGGAGGTAAAGTTTATCTCGCTTCCTCTTACAACGTTTCGATAATACTGTCAGCCGATCGATCCTCGTCACCTTGTCGAGATATCTGCCGACCAACTCTCGAGACTGACCGAAGGGCGCTAAGTCTTCTTTTCACGGCGCACTTCATAAATTCGTGTCTGGCTGCTATCGAGACGATCGCGCGTCACGTCGCGGTGTAAATAAATAAAGTATGAAACAATATCGGTGCCATCTCGGCTCTTGCACTGGGTGGTGACCATCTGCGGATAACGTCATTAATAATCAGGAGGGCCGAAAGATCAAATGAGCTGAGAAGGAAACGAGAAGAGAAGAAATAAGGAGGAACACAGCCAGGAAAGATACCGAAAGATCTCGGTATTAAATTTATATCATAAGAGCGCTCCTAAAGGTAGATTTCATGTGACGTGGCACGCACGCCCGGTTCCTTGGAGGAATACGTGGCATTTAGTATGCATGCTTTATTTGGAGGACGCTAAGCTTTTAAGAAAATATTATCGCCGGCAAGGTGCGCGAATTAATAAATTACGGCTAACCAAGATTATTCTGAATGGATGTAATTAATACGGTGGTTTATTCTTACACGTGAATGGCGTGTCAATTAAATTACTGTCAGTACATATAATTTATATATGTGGATTCCGGTTTATGCTTAAGGCACTTGCATATTCTTTCCCGTTGCAATTAGGTGTTAAGACGTAACTTTGTATATATCAGAAATAACAAATAATTATTTATTTTTCTCTTTTACTTTCAAGTATACTTTGCAATTATAATATTAATTTGTTTTATGATTTTATTGTTGTAAAGCTCCTAATATTTTTTTATATGACTAAATATTGTCTATATTATGTGCAATATTTGTCAGAGATGTGTCTATATTTGTGAACTATTTTTACATTGCTATTACATTTTATATAAAACTGCGAAATCCAAATATAGTGAGATATCTCGGCAGAGATGTGAAATAAGAATATGGGTAGATCGAATCTATTGAGGAGAACTCAGCAAGAATGCAGCAGGTTATTCACGTTACAAATACAGTTTTCAAGTTATTCCTATATCGCATGACGTTTATTGAATATGAATAGTAGTTTATCATCGCTTCACGCGATGCATAGCGTATTTATCAACTCATATTTGCCTTGGTATTAATCCGATCCTGAAGCTCTTTGGATTTACACGACGATCGCGCTTAAGGGATTAACGCGTAAAGCCACGCGAAACGTCGGCTCGTAGTGAGCCGTAGCGGTGAGCTATATAAAAAAAGAGAAAAAAGACAACAGGGTGTATGAACGGAAAGTAACGCGCACTCCAGTTTCTCTTGTCGACTAGGTTTAATCTCGGGGTTCACGAATCGGACGATGAGACTCTCGAGTGCGCACAATGTCTACCTGCGTTACTACGATTATACGGATTCCAGATAAAAATTTTAACAGATGTTCGCACCCCGACTTTGTCACGAGACATATATGCGCATACATATGCGCTAAATATATTTTCAAAAATTTCTCTCAATTAAAAGAAATTTATTTATTTTTTTTTTTTAAGTGAGACGACAATATTTTTCAATCAACTAATCATATTTCGAATATTCACGATGATCTGTTATTTCTATATATTTCTGATTCAAAAATTAATGTTTTTATAAGTTAAATATGTCATTGCATCGACATATTACATTTATAGGCCTGACTATTTATTTGCACACATCTCGATGCGATCTTATTCCTTTATATTGTTAAAACAACGATTAAAAGCACTTTACAAGAGTTTTGATAATTACGTGTTACATATTTATTCATATATGGTTTTGCAATTAGAAAGAGTATTCTTCGCAATTAGAAAGAGTAGATAGAGTTAAATTTCGTATTACATATCAGTATTTTAAAAATGTACGAGTCCAATATGTAGAAATTGCATTTTTTCGTTTCATATTGCCCTTCTAACCATGATATTACTTTTTTTGTTTTAGGTGAGTACCAATGTTACCAATTTATTTCAAGCATATCATCCTATCAGGTTTCAAGTTTGATATATCCTTTCGATCTGCGCATATCCTGGAGGTAAGGTTTATCTCGCTTTTTCTTACAATGTTTTGATACTAGATACGATTATGATCGTGATTCAATTCATGTATAAGACGCGATTCTTGAGAAGCTTTCCATCGTATATCTTGGTAAATATGACATCCACTTTTACGCATTTAACATCTCTCCGATACAATACATGACGCGATGTACGGATGATATTGCGTTTACTTATCGGAGACGGTTATTTATGCCGCGTCGTTAAGGTGAATTCCCTCATCGTGTGATTACGCTTTACACGTCTGTTTACTTCTTCCTTTCCTCCTTCATCCTTCCTTCATCGTAGCAGAACAGAATATAGATGTATAAATCAAGCAGGGCGCGTTGATAGAAGCAATAAGAACTCAAGGAATGGGAATGGCGAAGAGAAAAGGGAAAAAAATTCGAAGTGAAAGGAATTTCGCGGGGTGAAGAAAAATTGGAGGGGAAAAGCGGAATGGAACAAAAGTGTACGTGCACGCGCGGGTACGCAGATATAGGAGAGGAGAGAGTTGATGGGAGAGGGAAGAATTGACGGGAGAAACAGACTTATATTGCGTCATGTGTAGTTCCGACGTTAGCCGAGGAATTCGAACGTAGGCTAAGGTCCGCAAAAGAGTGAACAGGGACGAAGAGAGGGATTCTAGTGGGCGAGTCGAACAACGGCTGCCAAATTAATGGCACCCCCTGTCCCACATTTCTCGATTTTTCTCTACTACGAGACTCTTTTTCTCTCGGTCTTTCTCTCTTTTCTCCGCGTGATCCCCTGTGCCAGGTCGCCCACCTGGCGATATTGGAACGACCACCGAATTACCGATAAATAACTGGCTATTGAATTATTATCGGACATTCCAGTGACTGCACTGTCGCTGTTAGTCGATCTTATTTTAACCCTGGATGCGTTGTTGTATGCGTCGATTCGAGAATTGCTCCTATGGGAGATCCTTTTTGCTCAGCGCCTTTCGTCGTACGAGAGTACATTGATGTCTCGTAACAGGAATGTCGCTCCGCGGCTTCCAATCAATCGGTATTTCATGTACGGTTACGGAATATTCTCGTTTTTTCACTTCCAAATGACAGACTGTTAAATCTATAGTGTCAAATTTATCCACTTTCAGTGTAAAATAACGTCATCGAGAAAAAAAAATTGGTTGTTGCAGCAAATTAGATGGTAAAATATGGCATAGCATTTTTTAATTGACTGCAGCAGCCAATTTTTGGTTGTATTAGCCTATCTGCAATGTTAGAATAGGATTTCGATGAGCTAACGCAATCAAAAATTGATTGCTGCAATTTAAAATGCTATGTCATATTCAGACAATCTTTTCTTTCAGTGGATATGTTAAATATAGGGGCAATGATGATCTAAATTAAATTTGACACTATAGATATAGATGTACCTACACTACAAATAACAATGTACATTGATGTTTGCTGTCTCTTTTGGCAAAGTGTTCGATAGTAATCGTAAGAGACACGAGAAGAAGACTTGATGCTCTTACCTTTCGGAAGCAAATCGAAAACCGCGATCTTGACGGTGGTTGCTGCCATTAAAACTTGTCATGATGTAAAGCATGTACTTGCGCTGGTATACATGCCACCGCTTTTAATTGGTACATAAATCGTGCGGTCTCAAAAGCAACCTTTCGAGCGCGAGTCGGTGCACATAGTCGTTAATTTGTTAATAAACTTGCACGGACGAAAGACTGAGCGAATCGAATGTTAACTAATTGCGGTTATTAGTGCATCGAGCATAATATCCTGGTACGCAGCCTTCTCAGCAGTATGCTTAATAATCGTCTTGCCAAGCGCTACAGAATGGCGCAAAGAATACCTTCGGTTAATGTATAGGCGTAGGAATTGCTTTCTTGCATCAATCACGAATTTTATTTCATTAATGATGAATATAATTACAAATTCTGATATCGCTTGTAATAATAAGTGATTATAGCATTACCTAAATTGGGAACAGGTCGCGATTTTGACTAAATGACAATTAATCACATTATTTACAAATAATTGATGTGGATGATATTCAAATAATTGCGTGCAAAACGAGAGCCACGCTTCTGTAATATTTATTTACATTTTTTTTTTAGAAAAGTCTTCCAAAATGGAATTATGGAATGAGCTCTCGCGACGTTTTATTTGCTACACCGTTTATTTTGTATTGCATCGTTATGCACTGTACGCACTAAGTTAATACTTAAGCTTGACGCATGGCTGGCTTGTTGGAAAAAAAATTTGTATTTTACGCTCCCTCGATGTATTACCTTCTGAATGGATGCCCGATGAAGCAAGAGCGCGATGGGACTCGCACGATCAGTTAGTTATTGCCGGATTCAACCTATAAATATACAACCGTTAACGCATTTATAAATTTCCAAAAGAGCAAGGGAGAAAATCCGTTGAATCATTTTATTGAGATTTAATTAATGAGCGCTATTATTACTTGGCATATAGTCCTGACAATAACCGACCGGTCCTTTCATTTATCGTTCGAATTTTTTACATTACTAAAATCATCGTGTCACATTGGCAAATGGTACGAAATCCGGCGCGGACTAACAACGGGTGTTGCCTGGCGACTTGCTGTCACGGGAAAAAATTTTTACTTTATGTGCGCTCTGTTACCTTCTAAAGGTCTGAAAGTATTTATCGAAGATGCATGGGCCACGAATGCACGTGGCCTACATAGTAGGGCAGTAGGTACCGATATGGTTATACATTATCCTATGTATTCCCGTATCTATAATATGTAACCTATCTCCTTTCTCTGTCTTACTCGCAACATGCACGTATTCGAATTCACGGACACAGCTGAGTCGTTGCGAATGCCCGTCCACGAGCATACCGTAGTACATTATATACCGTACTCAAGAAGTTCAGAGACCATAAAGAAAGATTCATGACGACGATCGGTCCATTATCAGGCTCGGCGGGTAGAGTTAGAGTTTTCGTTATGGTGAGACATGATGGGATTATTTTTCCTCTATTAGTCTCTCGAGTGAAGAAACATCTGTATCTGTAATTACGGTGATCCCGATAAAATGAAACAAATGCGGAAATTAAATTACGTTAGAAAATACGAGAAGTATGGTTACGATATGATTCAGCGAGAATTATTGTTGCAATGCGTTACAACATTATCGAATACTGTCAACACACATTTAGAATATATGTATATATTGTCGCGTTGATGAAGGAAAATTATTTTGTTTTATTTTCTCGTTGTGACACAGTGTAATTAAGCGATGTATAATTGATAGAACATTTTAATTTGTTTACTCAGTTTCGAGGTTTATCCCGTAAACGGGAAGCGCTATATGTTGCGGCAGTGTAATCGCTGGCATTCGATTGGTATCGCACATTTCTCGAAACAGTTTAACCTGCTCTCTCACCGAAGAAACGGATTCCGCAGTACGAACCTCAAACACCCGATACACGATTTAGCGAAGCGATACCGTGCGCGAAGCGATAGCTCCAACATCGTAGACCGTACAGGAAGGGCAGGAAGGATGGGCCGATGTTTCACACTCCATCTCCTGCCACTCCTGGATCGTCTGTTCCTGCCTCTGGCGGCCAACCGGTGTTGGATTCTCGGTACTCGCTCCGCTCTTTTTATTTCCTTTAACCTTATTCCGCCTCTTCACCCCCGTGGCCGCAAGATCATTTCCCGGCAAAATAATTTATACCCACTCACCGAATGCACGGGCAAGGGAACTTATCGAGCGACCTTCGAACAGTTATCCAGGGGAGTTGTATGATGTTGACGAAGGGTCTGAACGTCTGTAATGCGCCAGAGGCTACGGTCAGTTCGAATACTGATGCAAAAACGTGACTTGATGACGAAAGATTGCAAAAAGATACCTTACAAATTTAATGTTTATGCATATTTCTAATGTAGCATCTATTGTCGAAATTTTAGTTCTATTTTGAACCTCTTTCAACCTCAATTATACCTTACAAACCTGTTTTAAAATTTGTACAATCAAATTGGGCTTCTTTTAATATTACCTAATCTTCTATTTAGAAAACTTCTTTTGAACCTAAAAATAAGAAATCTTGCAATAACCATTTACAGGCTCAATGTAAAAGCACAATTCATTAGATTAGAACCTATTATAAATCTATATACATCATCTTTAGAGTTTATATATGTCCTAAAATTAAGATTCAAAAAAACTAAAAATTCAATTGAAGAAAAAGTTTCGACTCGGG
>Ga0157364_1009051_pt1 | contig 10327 bp, 22 predicted proteins | sample AttsexASBM2_FD_111476 | JGI IMG/M metagenome (GOLD analysis project Ga0157364, IMG submission 111476) | Fungus gardens microbial communities from leaf cutter ant in Ribeirão Preto, State of São Paulo, Brazil - Atta sexdens ASBM2 | ecosystem: Host-associated > Fungi > Mycelium > Unclassified ... | reverse complement strand
TATAAGTTCATTATGAGACTTTATAAGACAATGGACTTAGTTTCTTTTATTTTCAGTTTCTATTTTTCTTATTTGAACTTAGTTAAAGAGTAGTGATGTGATGTTACATGTGACTGTCACAATTGTCACAAATTATAACTAAGGTGTGACAAATGTTGCAGGTTTTGTCACACATATCACTATCACAACATTAGATAACATAGAGAAAGATATAAAAGATTCTGGAATAAATGATGTCAAAGCAATATGATTATAATATGTTGGTCTTATATATACCACATGGCCTTTAGAATAGGCTAGAAGTAGTTATGTACAGACCATAGTCTGAGATATATAAGATAGACTATTCTGTACTAGAAACTCTACCAAGTTCTCTTATATTAACTTAATTTATCCTACTCTAAACTATATATGTTTACTATGAAAATATTATAATATTATTATTCTAGATCTTTCTATCTTCTTCTATATCATGTGATATTGTCAACATGGTAGATAGAAAATAGGGCAGAACTCACTTTGAGTGAATATTTATAATCAGTTACAATAGGAAGAGGTTGGATCAAGTATAGAAACTTATCTGGGAAAACAGATATAGAAATCCATGAGATTGGGATAAGTACCTGAGATGCAGATCAAGCTTGGGAGTGTTATGACTCAGAACTCTTAGTGTTGGGCTAGAAGGTAACCTTGTATTGGGGTAACACAAGAGAACTCGATGGAGGACTTTGTATAGGATAGTCTACCTTTATATACTGAATTCTCAGGGGCTATGCTAGCTATTTCTAACCTACTCTAAACAACCATGTGTTAGTCATGAGGTTCCCATGTGGTATGACATCATCCTTCTAGAATCTTCTTCATGTTACATAACTTATGCTGTTTCTAATCTTAGTCTTACATGCTAAAAATAGAACAAAGGGAAAGTAAATAGGAAAGTAAATAGGAAAAAAAGAAAAGAAAAGAAATAGAAAAGGAAAAGAGATGAGAAGAAGCTAAGTCCATTTCCTACGATCTTAACATTATCCTTCCTTCAAGGTTTCTCCTCTGGAGAAACTGCTTTCTATTTTTTCTAATTTCTTTCCAACTTCTTTAAATATTCCTTTTCAAATTTTCCATCATTCTACTTATACAACATTCTCACTATAAACCTCCATGGTAACTCTTCCCTCCTAGAGTTTCATTCTTTTGCTCTATCTATTTTTTCTTGTCTTCTTACTTCTGTGTCGATTCTTCCTTTGAATTCTTTCAATACTTCTTTTGCATTTCCTAGATCTTCTCTTCTCTCCCAAGTATCATGCTCTGCTGTAAACCCCTTCCAACGCACTAAGTACTTTTCCACCCCTCTTATTTTTTTCTCATTTAGTATTTTTTCTATTTCCCATTCTTCAACTCTTTCCACTTCTACTGGTTTTCCCTCTTCTTTTTTCTGTTCCTTTACCTGTTTCTTATACTGAACGATCTAGCTCACGTTGACTACCGGATGAATTCTCATTGAAGACAGTAATCGCAGTTTCACTACATTTGATGATACAACTTCCTCTATCTTATACAGTCCCACATATCTCTCTATCAACTTGCATACTGGTCTTTCTTTGAATACTAGGTCCCTTGTACTTAGCATTACCCTGTCTCTCTTCTTCTATTTGCATATCTCTTCATCTCTTCTTGCACCTTCTTTAATGCTACTTCTGCTTCCTCATGTACTTTCTTCATTCTCTCTGTAAATTCTGTTGCACTTTCTACTTTCTCTTTCTTTCTTACATCTCCTCCCATCTTCAGTTCTCTTCTATAATTTGCTATAAAAGGTGAGACTTTAGTTGTTGTGTGAACCTTGTTATTTACTGCAAACTCAGCTGATGCCAACCATTCTAGTCAATTCTTCTGCCTATACTTTACAAAGAACCAAAGATATTATTTTAATTCTTGATTCATTTGTTCTGTTTGCCCATCTGTCTGTGGGTGGAATACTGTTGATAATCTGGTCTCTATTCCTAATATCTTATTCAGCTCCTTTGTTAATTCTGCTATGAACTGAGGTCTCCTATCTGATACTACACTCTCTGGTAACCTATGTAACTTCCATATGTTGTCCCTGAATAACCTTGCCAACCCTTCGGCTGATGTCCTCTCTATAGTTGCCACAAAATACGTCATTTTTAACAACTGGTCACAAACTACCAAAATCGCATTCTTCTCTGCTACTACTGGTAGCTTTGTAATGAAGTCTACTATTAGGTGTGTTCATGGCTTTCTGGGTACTTTGCTCAATTTCAACTTTTCTGCCATCTTCTCCATTTTATTTTTCATCCTCTAACATAAGTCACATCCTTTTATATACCTCCCCACATTTCTTGTTATTCCTGGCCATCAGTAGTTCCTAGTGACCAACTCTACTGTTTTCTATCTTTCTCCATGTCCTACTGCCAGTACATCATGGTATATACAGATTACCTCTGCCCTCAGCTCTTCATCCTTTGGTATATACATCTTTCCTTCCTTTAATACCAGATCTCCCTCCATCTGCTACTCATTTCCTCATAGGTCTTTTACCTTTGTCTTTTTCATCTCCTCTACTATTCTAATTACATCTTTGTTCCTACTTCTTGCCTTTTTTATTCTTTCCATTATATCTACTTCTGGTCCTTCTATTACTACTTTCTGTATACTATAAATCCAATTGTCTTTGATAAATATTTGATTTTTGTTATTATTCTCTACTCCGACTTTCCAGTCCAATCTCCTACTAAGTCCATCTGCTTTTCCTATTTTGGTCCCTGGCACATGCTTTAGTATGAAATTGAACCTTAACAAATACAAGGCTTATCAAGCTTGTCTTTGATTTAATTTTTGTGCCTTTATAAAATATTCCAAGTTTTTGTGGTTTGTCCAGACCTCAAACTTGAAATATGCTCTCTCTAGCAAATGTCTCCAATTTTCTAACCCCCTTACAATTGCCAGCATCTTTTTGTCATAAATCTCATAATTCCTCTCAGTCTCATTTAATGATTTTGAGAGGAATACTACTGGCCTCCATAACCCGTCATCACATTCCATTGATAATACCCCTCCTGTAGCATAGTCTGATGCATCTACTTTCATTCTCATTTTTTTATCTATATCCAGTACTCCTAGCACTAGTTCTTCCATGAATCTTTTCTTCAATTCTTCAAATGCTCTCTCCTGCTTGTTTGTCCATTCCTACCTTCTATTCTTTTTAACTGTGTTGTACAATGGTTTTGCAATAGATGCAAAGCCTTGTATGAATTAACAATAGTAGTTTGCCAATCTTAGAAATTTTTGGATGTTCTTGACATACTTTGGTATTAGCCATTCAATACTCCTTTCATCTTCACCTTTTCCATTTTAATCCCCTCCAGTCCTATTACTACTCCCAAAAATCCCACTTCCTTAATCTTCTATTTACATTTTTCCGGCTTCACATACAAGTTGTTTTCCTCCAGTTTTCTAATAACTTCTGCCACTACTTCATCATACCCTTCCTCTGTTTCCATTCTCACTATTACATTGTCAATAAACACTGCCACCTTTCCTGTATTAATCAAATCCCTTAACAGTTCATTCATCATGGCCTAGAACGTTGCTGGGGAATTAGTTAGTTCAAAGAACATCACCATAGGTTTAAAGGACCCCTCCAGTGTAGTGAAAGCCACTTTCCACTCATTCACCTTCTTAATCCTTACATTATTGTATCCTCACCTCAAGTCCATTTTCATAAAGACTTTCTTTGTCCTAATATTCTCTGAGACCTCTGATATTAAGGGTAGTGGATAGTTGTTCTTGATAGTCCACTCATTCAGATATCAGTAGTCTTGTACCATCTGCTTCTTTCCATCCTTCTTTCCTACAAAGAATACTGATGCCATTTGTGATGACTTGGACAGTCAAATATATCCCTTCCTCAACTGTTCTCGAACAAACTCCCTTACTTCTTCTCTTTCCTCTCTTGACAACAGATATACTTTCTCCTTCCTCAGTACAAACCCTTCCTTTATCTCAATTGCATGGTTTCACACCTTTCTTGTTAGCATTCTCTCTGATTGTTTCTTTCCAAATATCTTTATTCATGGATGGAACTTCTCGGGTACTATTTTTTTTGCTTCTGTCTCTGATTTTGTGGCTTTCTCCTCCTCATCCCAAATTTCCCATTCTTCTGCCACTCTCTTAATTTCTACCATTTTTCTTTTCTTTTCTTTGTTTTTCTTATCCTTTTCCTTCTGCTTCTTTCCTGCTTCTTTCTTTGCTTCTTTCTCCTTTTGTTTCTCCTATCCTGATTTCTCCTATACCAGTTTCTACTGCTTTCTACATTTCTCTGGACACCTTGTCATTTTCACTTCCCCGGTTCTCTAGTCTATTTCTGGGTTGTGACGTGCTAGCTACAGCATTCCCAAAATTACCATCTACTTTTATCCTTCAATTACATCAATCTCTGTTCTCTCCCTATATCCTTGAGAGTAAATATTGACTTCTATGGTATACTCTATAGGCCCCTCCTTGTTCAATGATCTGTCAACATTTCTTATATTCATTGGTCTTTCCAATCTTTTTAACTTAAAACCTTGTTTTCTGGCAAACTTTGAGCTCATAACTAGCCTCATTGCCCTACTATCTAATAATACCTCTACAGTAACCCCCTCCTGCATATCTATTCTTTCCAGTCCAATTTTTACTGTGACCTCCTATAGAGGCCTCCCTTTCCTTGTTTCTTTCTTACTTCTCTCTGGTTCAAATATACCAGCATTTATTTCTGTGGCTAATACATTAAACCTATTATGAGAATCTAGTCGAAGGACTCTAGATTCTCCTTCTCTTTTAAACTGTTTGAATATTCATAATTTCCCTTGGACTCCAATCTTTTTCCCTCTGCTACCCTTTTCCTTATTATGATTCAAGACTCAAGGTGTTAAGCAATGAAACAACTCTTGTATTGAGTAACATAAGAGAACTTGATAGAGTTCCTAGTATAAAGTAGTCTACCTTATATACTACTACTCATGGTCTGTGCTCACTACTGTGCACCCTACCCTAAATGACTATGTGTATGTCATGAGGCCAACATGTGTTATCCATGTTGTATGACATCACTTTGTTTCAGAACCTTCTACTCTATTTTCCTAAGTCTCATAATCAGTCTTGTGATTATGCCATCAACTTGTGACTGATATGACAGTGTGACTGATAAATACTAACCTGAGTTGTTCTAAAAATAGAAAAATAAAAGGAAAAATAAAATAAAGTGAAAAGAGAAAATAAAATAAAGTCTACTGTCAACAATCTTGATATTATCCCCCCTCTTAAGATTTTTCTTTCAGAGAAATGTCTTGTTCTCTAGTCTCTTCTTTTTATCCTCTCATTTTCTCCCTCCATTTTTGCTTCTATCATCTCCAAATGCTTATTTTCATCAATTTTCCTATCTTTCTTTTACTTCTTCCAATTCTTTTCCAATTTATTTAGATATTCCTTCTCAAATTTTTGATCATCCCACCCGTACAACAACTTTGCCGTATACTTCCCTGGTAACTCCATCCTTCTATATTCATCAACTTTCCTTTCCTGTCGTCTAATTTCTACTCCTTCTCATTTGAATTCTTCAATCAATTCTTCCACATTTTTCAAATTTTCTTTCCTCTCTCATGTATCTCCTTTTGCTGTAAATCCCTTCCACCATATTAAATATTTCACTACTCCCCTCATCTTTTTCTTATTTAATATCTTTTTTACTTTCTATTCCTCCACTTCCTTTACTTCTACCAGTTTTCCCTCTTCTTTCTTTTGTCTCTTTATCTGTTCTTTATATTGTACTATCCAGCTCACATTTACTACCAGATGAATCCTCATTGAACTTGGCAATCTTAACTTCACTGCATTCAACAATACCACTTCTTCTATCACGTATAGTCTCACATATTTCTCCATCAACTTTTTTGTAGGTCTTTCCTTGAACACCAGATCCTTTGTGCTCAGCAGTACTCGATCCCCCTTTTCCCACTTTTCTGTTTCTTTTCTTCCCCTATTTGCATATCTCTTCATTTCTTCTTGTGTTTTCTTCAATGCTTCCTCTACTTCTTCGTGCATCTTCTTTATTCTCTCCACAAACTCTGTTGCACTTTCTACTTTCCCTTTCCTCCTAATATCTCCTCCCATCCTTAATTCTTTTCCATAATTTGCCATAAAAGGCAATACCTTTGTTACTGTATGTACTTTGTTATTTATCGCAAATTCTGCCACTGCTAACCACTCTGGCCAGTCTTTCTGCCTATGTTCAATGAAGAATCAGAGATACTGCTCCAATTTTTGGTTCATCCTCTCAGTCTGTTCATCTGTCTGAGGATGAAATGCCATTGACAACTTTGTCTTGATTCCCAACATCTTATTCAGCTCCTTTGTCAACTCCACCATAAATTGAGGTCCCCTATCTGATATTACACTCTCTGGCAACCCATGTAACTTCTATACATTGTCCCAGAATAACCTTACTAACCCCTCCACTGACGTTTCTTCTATTGTTGTCACAAAATACATCATTTTTGACAACCTATCATATATTACTAACATTGTATCCTTTCCTGCTACCACCAGTAGTTTTGTAATGAAATCTACTGTTAAGTGTGTCCAAGGTTTCTTTGGTACTTTACTCAACTTCAACTTTCCTACTAGTTCCTCTGTCCTGTTTTTCATCCTCTGGCATAGATCGCACTCTTCCACATACTTTCCTATATCTCTTGTCACTCCAGGCCACCAGTAATTTCTTGTCACCAATTCTACCGTTTTCCATCTTCCTCCATGTCTAGCTGCTGGCACATCATAATGTAACTGGATTACTTCCACTCTCAACTCCTTATCCTTCAGTACATATACCTTCCCTTCTTTCAACACTAGATCTTCTTCAATCTTCTACTCATTTCCTTTTAATTCTTTAACTTCTGCCTTCTTCATCTCTTCTACTACTCTAACTATATCCTTGTCCTTACTTCTTGCCTTTTTTATTTTCTCTAGTAAATCTATCTCTGGTCCTTCTACCACTACTTTATACATACCACGAATTCAATTGTCCTTGATAAATATTTGATTATCATTGTTTTTATCTATCCCTACCTTCCAATCTGCTCTTTGACTAAGTCCATCTGCTTTCCCCATTTTTACTCCCGCCACATGTTTCAAGGTAAAATCAAACTGAGACAAATATAAAGCCCATCTGGCCTGTCTTCTGTTCAATTTTTGCACTTTCATGAAGTACTCTAAATTCTTATGATCAGTCCAGATCTTGAATTTATACTGTGCTCCTTCCAGCAAATGTTTCCATGCTTCTAATTCTCTCACAATAGCTAACATTTCCTTGTCATGTATTTCATAATTTCTTTTGGTTTCATTTAATGACTTAGAAAGGAAGGCTACAACCTGTCCTCACATTCCATCAACAATACTCCTTCTGTTGCATAATCCGATGTATCCACCTCCATCCTCATTTTTTTGTCTATATCAGGAGCTGCCAATACTAGCTTCTTAGTGAACATCTCTTTCAACTCCTTGAACGTCTTTTCCTCTCTTTCCGTCCACTCCTACTTTTTATCCTTTTTTACTAAGTCATGTAATGGTCTTGCCACTGTTGCAAATCCTTCAATAAACCGATGATAATAATTTGCCAGTCCTAAGAATTTCTGTATGTCTTTGACACACTTTGGTGTTGGCCACTCCAAGACTCCCTTTTACTTTCTCTTTCTCCATCTTAATTTTCTCTGGTCCTATTATTACCCCCAAAAATTCCACTTTCTTTACTTTCCACTTACACTTCTCCAGCTTTACATATAAATCATTCTCTTCCAGCCTCTTAATTACCTCTACTACCAACTCATCATATTCTTCCTCTGACTCCATTCCTACTATTACATCATCAATAAATACTGCCACCTTCCCTATATTGATCAAATCTCTCAACAACTTATTCATTATAGCTTGAAAGGTCGCTAGGGAATTTGTCAACCCAAAAAATATTACAGTTGGTTCAAACGATTCTTCCAGTATCATAAACGCTATCTTCCACTCATCCCCTTTCTTGATCCTCACATTGTTATATCCTTACCTCAAGTTTATCTTTGTGAACAACTTTTTTGTCCCAATATTTTCTAAAATGTTGGATATCAAAGGAAGTGGGTAGTTGTTCTTTATTGTCCACTCATTTAAATACCTATAGTCTTATATCATCCTCTTTTTACCATTTTTCTTTCCTACAAAGAATACTGGCGCTCACCTCCTCTCTTTCTTCTCTTGACAAAGGGTATACTTTTCCTTTTTGTGGTATAAACCCTTCCTTTATATCTATCGCATGATCCTACAATTTTCTTGTAGGCATCCTTTCTGACTGCTTCTTTCCAAACATCTTTATCCATTTATAAAACTTCTCTGGCACCAACTTCTTCACTTCTGTCTCTAACTTCACCGCTTCCTCTTCTTTATTCCATATCTTCCATTCCTCCCCTACTTTTCTTACTTCCACTGTTTTTCCTTTTTTCTGTTTCTTCTTTTTTTCTTTCTCTTCTTTTCTTTTCTCCGCTTTTTCCTTTGCTTCCTCATCTTTCTGTTTCTCCCACCCCGACTTCTCTTGTACTGGCCTCCACTGCTTTCCACACTCTTCTGGACATCTCGTCATCTTAACCTCCTCTGTTTTCCAATCAATCTCAGGATTGTGGCATGCTAGCCATGACATTCCCAAAATCACCTTTCACTTCTATCCTTCAATCACATCTATCTCAGTCCTCTCCCTATGCTCCTGATAATATATGTTTACCTCTACTGTATTTTCTATCAGTCCCTCCTTATTAAAGGACCCATCCATATTTCTCACCTACATTGGTCTCTCCAACTTTTTTAGTTTAAAGCCTTGTTTCCTAGCAAACTCAGAGCTCATTACCAAGCCTGTCATACTACTGTCCAGAAATGCCTCTACTGTAATTCCCTTCTGTGTATCAATTCTTTCCAGCCCAATTTTCACTATTACTTTTTTCAAAACCTTCTCTCCTGTCTTTCTTACTTTCTCCTTAATTCCCTCTGAATCTGATGTACCAGCATCTATTTGCGTAGTTAATACATTAAATTTGTTATAAGAATCTAGTCGAGAGACTCTAGATTCTCCACCCCTTTTAAATTGTTCGAATTATCCAAAATCTCCTCAATTCTTCCTCTCCCATATTCTATCCTCCTTCTATCCATTAGCCTCCCTCTTTCTCTATTCCTACAGTGACAGGCCATATGCCTGAACTCTCTACAAGTGTAGCAATTTCTCCCACGATCTACCTCTATGGCATAGGAGTCCTGTCTAGGAGGCGCTCCCATATTCTATCCTATCCCCAATCCTGTCCCCCTCTCTACTACCACATTCGTTTTCTCAATCCCCTCTATCAGAGTAGGCCTTGTTGTTGCCTACTGAGGCAATGGTTGCCTCCTCTACCACACTAAAGATCATAGCAGGCTCTGTCTCTCCTGTTTCTGTCCTCCTCCTCCTTCTTTCTTCCTCAATCTTTCTTCCTCTCTTCTGCTTTCCCTCCAATTTCTATCAAGGGCTGTTGCCCTTCTATACCATTGTTCAATGGAAGACAGTGGGTTTTCCGCCTCTATCAATTTTCTCCAAATTCCTCTGTTCATTCCTCTCTTGAACTCTTCTACTAATGGCCTTCCCTCATATCCGCTCCCTCTTGCTACCTTCTTGAACTCCTATATAAACTTCTCCATTGTCTTCTCTTCTTGCTCCATTTTTCTTAGCTCCGCCACCTTGACTAACTCTTCTTCTCCTCCACCAAATTCTTTTCTTAGGCTTGTTAAAAATTCTTCCACACTTTCATACTTTACCTTCTCTGCTTCTATTTCTTCTATCACATTTTCCTTCCAGACATCTGCCGACCCCCCTGTATGTATGACAACACCCACTGCACCTGTTCTTCTACCATGTTCCCCCTCATTTTCATTTTCAAGTATAGTCTATATGCTATAATGAAATCTCCCACTGTTATAGCGCAAGGATGTGGACAGACTTTGGACTAGGGTTAGGACAGCAGTAATTATTAGTCTACAACGGACATAGGGTTAGGAGATAGACACGTGACCTGGAAGTCATGTGATAGGCTAGAGTAGTCTAGAGCGGTCTGGAAGGGCTTAGGGTCTAAAAGGATCGGGAAGAGTCTAGAGTAGGAGCTAGGGTTAGGGATGACGTCAAGGGACATGGGTTCCTCATGGTATACACATGGTGTGCACATGTACAGCGGAGATTAAGAGTATGATGTCAGGGCACATATAGGAAGCATGGTGGCCTTAT
>Ga0157364_1009050_pt1 | contig 10327 bp, 5 predicted proteins | sample AttsexASBM2_FD_111476 | JGI IMG/M metagenome (GOLD analysis project Ga0157364, IMG submission 111476) | Fungus gardens microbial communities from leaf cutter ant in Ribeirão Preto, State of São Paulo, Brazil - Atta sexdens ASBM2 | ecosystem: Host-associated > Fungi > Mycelium > Unclassified ... | reverse complement strand
GTTATTTTTTTTTTAAATAATTATTTAAAAAATCATCATTATATCAAGAATTCATCATAAATTCATTGTTAAAAATATATCGAGTGATATCATGCAGTACATTTTTCAGTTCTACTTGTTAAGTTACGTTGACTCGCGATATCCCGTGTTTTCGCGCACGACGGACATACGAAATTTGAAGAAGTAGAATTGAGAACTGGTAGAACTGAGGGGAAAACGAAATGCGAAGAGAAAACGGTAATTTTTGCGAGGGAAATTAAATAATGTAGAGATAAATTGCAGCAACGGAATTACTCATCGGGAAAACCGCTTTGAAGTCGTTATTTCTGCGCGTTGCGCCGCGCCGTTTGCGTTCCACGCGGGACTCCTTTATTCTGCTTCCTTTCGCGTAATCATACAGCAGAATGAACACACGCAGACCGTTATCATCGATCGGCGGAAGAAATGCACATGCAGCTCTTATTCGTTCGTGATACTACACGGAGGTGTGCGACTGCTTTGCCTATCGACGACACGTGAAATGCGTTTTCTTTGCTTGGCGCAACGAAACCAAGGAAGTTATCGCCTAATCTCCCGGTCTTGCATAACTCTTTCCTGACTTAACGTTAACTTTTTTTCCAAAATCATCATCAGAAATGATTATCTCTGTCGAGCACATTACGGAGTCACGCGATATCAGATCAACCGCAAGTGGAACATACGAGATCTCGATTAATTAAAGATTATTCGTTTTTCCTGAACGAAAGAAAGATCATCTTCAATCTTTAAAACCAGATAAAATATATAATGTATAATGTATCTAATAAAAGATATATATGTATACGTGGAAAGAACGATTTTGATTGAAGTATCTGAAAATTTAGCTAATCTGAAAATAATTTCGTTGGATCATCAAAATTATTATGTAAGAAATTTAAGCATAATAAGCAAACATGCTGCGAAAAAATTTTGATATTGTTAGCAAATCAGCTTGAGCGTTCTACGTAATTATTTTGATGATGCAAGCAAAATTATTTTCAAATCTATATTTAGTTCAATTTTTATTCACTTTTGGCCAAAAGTTTTCGTTTAATTATATAATTCGTGTTGCTTATGAATAAAAAAAACCTTTACAAATAAATATTTATAATAAACAAGTATATTTTTGATATTTTAATAAAATATCGAATTCTTAAATTGATTATAATAAGAATTATTCAACTTATAATGCGGATTTTATTGACTTATGTATAATATAAAATATAAGAGCTGAAAAACAGATTAACAAAAATGATCATAAAATTATATGTTAGTCAGAAATTGTTGACAGTCATTGTATATGTAAAATAAAAGTTAGGATTTTCAGGCGAATTCAAGCAAATTCTTCTTTATGCAATTCAAATTCGTTCCAGTTTCTATCGTAATTCGGAGCGAATTCTTTCGAGCTTCGAAATACGCATTTAAATTACTCAATTGACCGTCTTATGCAACTGCTGTCGTGAAAAGTACGATCGTAATTTTTCGCTGCATATAATCGCAGTAAAAGCATCACTATGGGCATCGATGCACACAATAGAATCGATAGCAACGTGATACTAATTTAATAAAAGCAACGCGATCAAATGCTGTGCATACGAAGCTCCTATTTAACCTTGACACTTCGAAGATCTCAACATCCAGGGGAAAAATTACGAAGTTGTAGTTGCAGAAACTCGAGTAATCGTACATAAATTATCATTACGATGCACGATGCGTGCTTGACACGACTCCGTTAATCTTACAACTGTTAATTAAAGAGTCAATTAGTTCGAGAAAGACAATTAAGCCGCATGCGTTAACTCTTCTTCCCGTTTTAAAAAATAAAATCGTAACTCTTTCCACGTATAATAAAAAGAATAATTGCAAATATCTTTCCGCGTTTTAATGCGAAAGATATAGCGCGTTCTCAGTATGCAAAACGCAGATGAGCAAAGCGCGATAAATAAACCATGAACCACAACGCGTTGCCGTATCAGCTATATACGAAACAGAAATTTATTTTATTGGCGCAAAGTAAACTGGTCGATAAACTCGGACAGGTGTAATTTTTCAATGGCTCATGCTATGCTCCATAGATTTTAATCTTAGTCCAAGCACCTCGATAATGAGCTACAGCTTTAGCATATATATCCCTCGTCTGTAATTAACCGACCGATGCCCGCGCAAATGAGCGCAGTTGACTCGCTCGAGTGATCACGAGGACTTATTTTCCGCAAAGAGAATTTTTTTCGTCGTCTCCAATCAAGGATCTCGATGTTCGAGGATCCAGAAAAAATCCAAGGAGATTCCAATAAAAGTATATCGATCTTCGAGGTTGACTAAAAATAAATCCGAATAAAATCGATTTCTTGAAATGTATTCTACAATTCTATTTGTGCGAGGAATGTAACTTGTTCTCGAAACTTCACAAGAATCTCGCCACGCGAGATATTGCCGGATGACATCTTCGTGTAAAAAATGTAAAAAATCGGCGAAAGGGCAGAAGACAACCCCGTGATTTTCACGTCGCCGCCGGTGATTTCAACGGTCAGCAGCTGGCGCAAATGCATAATCGCATGCATGCAACGCGCGAGCATGCAGTGTCATCGCATTCGCCGGCACGATCGTTTTTACAACCATAACGGCGAACGATTGATTACGTGACGATTATCGATTGACGGAGTGACTCGAGACTGCTGATTGAGTCTCATTGTATGCTCGGATATAAGAATATATATATACAGCACTCAGAGGAAATATCTTGTTTACGAAATATTCTCGCGTTCCTCTCTGTATAATGAGAGATTTTGATTCAAGGATTGCGATAAGTCAGTATGTTTGTTGAAAAATCAATGTATTTGCAAAACTCGACTCTAAAAAGAAATTATAAACAATATTATAAATATTTAATTATTCAAATGACACTGAAAGGAAAGCACCTACATTAAAAAAAAGGACTTTTAATAAATATTTGTTTGAGTTCTAATAAAATATTTACTCTAAATGTAAAAACATATATTTATTTGATACAAAAACCAATAATAATTTGATTTAATTATCATTTTTTTATTGAGTAACTATTTATTTATTTACTGTAAGTAAATTGGTATACTATTCAAAGAAATATGTATTAAGATTCAATAAATTTCTTTTTCGGTGCATTTGTGACTATAATTACACGGTAAAATAATTATAGTTAAGACTTTCGTTTTTATAGCTATTAAATACTATAAAAATGGAATACAGTTATATAATTATAACAGTAATAACTATAAAAATAGAACTCTTGATCATAATTATTTTATCAAGCAGTTATAGTCAAACAAACTTTTTCTTAGTACACTGATTTAAATCGGTTATTAAAATCTTCGTGTACTTGCGAGACGTTGGATTCTCGAATTTTTCTTCTCGAAGCATTTAATTAACGTTGCTGGTTGAGACATCGTATGTATTTATCGCTACATGCAGACAGAGCTATAACACGATTAGAATCATCGGAGAACTGCACCTGTAGTCGCTCACCTATGACGCGGCTGTTAAGGGATATCTGTATAACACATGATATATGCTTGTTCGTAGCGAAGGATTTAATCTTCGAGGAATACGTGTATCTTATTTTCCATGATTAACGTACCAAACTCATTATAAATTTCGTAATCAAGTCTCTCGCATCATTCCTTATTAAACGCGATTATTTCGAAAAACACTATTTAAACTCTTTCTTCTTGTTCGAATCTGTTTTTAATTAATCCGGGTACAGGTAATTAATTGATTCTAATTTTTGAAATGGCAGAATGAGCTAATCGTAAATGAGATAATTAATATTCGCGTACGTAATTTATGCACGAATCTTAATTGATCTACTCGCGTTAAAGTCAAAAGTTGAAATCACGACCTTGAAACTTTCGATAGAGATCCCATCAGACTGGGAAATTTTCGAGCAATTTCGGAGTTACGAGCCACTTGCTGAACAACGCACCCGTTATGTTGAGGAATGCAGCGATTCATCATGCACGGTCGCTTCGACATAACTTCTTTATCACCAAGAACAGTGACGCGTGATACGTCTTGACGATTCAGCTAAATAAAAATAAAAATAAAGGACACCGGTACATGAATGGCGTAATCGGAATCCCAATCAATGTAGCGCGACGTGGAAAGCAGGTCGACTTTAACCTGATCTAATCACAGAAGGAACGATTTTTACTGAAATATTTTAAAATTTCGTTATAGATTTATATTGATTTGAAAATAATTTTGTTGAATAATTTAATCATCAACATAATTACGTAGCATGCTCAAACTGCCAAAGCTTTTTACTGCAGCATTGCTCATCAAGTAATTATTTTGATAGTTTAACAAAATTATTTTCAAATCTATACTTAGTTAAATATTTAAATATTTTAACAAAACGTTCCTTTCCGTATAATAAAACGTCGTCTGAAGTGAGGAATTTTTGCACGACAAAATCCTTGACAAAAATAGTATGTGGCACATCTATTAATTTCCGTGTCATATCGCGACGATTGGATTATTGTTCTTGCAATTCCTGTCCACGGTAACTTCATTGGCTGTTCCACGAACGGAATAATAGCTGGCATCTTCGGGAAAATTTCACGATATAATCGGAATAAATGGGCAAATTACATTAATTAAATGCTTATTAATTTAATTCAATTAAGCTCCTCTCTCGTGATTTAATCTGTAATGAGACTCGCAAAAAAAAAAATAAACAAGCCTCTAATAGCTCTCGATGGCGACGCGATGCAATTACATGACGCTTCGAAAAGTAGATCGTGATCCTTATGACCGACACGTACCACTTATTAACACGTGGCATTGCGTAAGAGTTGCGTGAAGAATCACTGGTGTCGAAGAATTCATATATAATTATAACTCGTCTGTTTTGCACATCATTCTATCCATTCAGAAAAAAACATAAGATTTATTTTTTATTACTGTACTGAATTGGAATTTTTCCAAATTTTAAACATATACTATTTCACTTTAAGTATAAAAAGTGCATTAGTGCATTTGACTATAAAAAATATCTATATTGACACCTATGTATGTATATTGAGAGAAACTTAAAAGTACATAAGTTTTATATGTAGAATTAATGTACCTACAAGTTGTAAATAGTTGAATAAATTATAATTATTACAACAATAAAACAGTTTATTCAATTATTTACATTAATTCTACATATGAAACTTGTTTCATACATTATAATTATCACCTTCGTGCTACCAATTGCTACCAGTTGCTGCCGTTGTCTTTCTCTGAACGTGCCCTCGCAAATCGTGTCAGACTAGTGTCCGATGCACTTACATTTACATAATTAAATCCGGCAAATATAGCGCAAATATAATCAGCCGTTATTTGTCGTTATGCCCTAGTTCGCTACAAAGCGGTCACTGTAGATAAACCCGATTCATCAATAAAAAGTCGGAAACGGCTTTCGTGCTGCGAGCGTATATAAAATTTACATTCCTGCGAGTTTGATCCACAATACTCCTTTAGCCTCATATAATTCTACCAATAAATTAGACTTTATTATATAACGTTAGATATATCAACAAATACTGGATCTTAAATTATTAAACGTTTCAATAGAGATTCTTTTATTTTCTGGATTTGACACATCGAGTGAAAGTAATGAATTCGTTCTAAAAAAAATGTGCCTTCAAAGTTCCTCAGATAAAATCTCAATGGAATTCTAATCGAGAGCTAAGACTTTCTTTTCAAGAGATAATCGATACAAACGTCGTTCTATTCTTCTTCAATGAATAAAGATAGAAGATGACACTTTGACTGTGACTCCTAAAAAGAAAGCAGCCAAATTCCTATAAAATTAATGAGAATATGTTTTCGACTTTATTTATCTTGTTGCTATGATTGGACCATCTCTGAGTGTCTATGATTGAACTGGTTCAATTAAGGCAAAGATTTGATTAGTCGTTATTTTAAGTTTTGTTCTCAAAATTGTGACCTTAATTACATATTATAGAAGTCTCTGTGCAAAAAATTTATTTTATGTATGGTATATTTTCAAAATAATATTATTTTATATTAGAAATATATATTTAGTAATATTTTAATAATATTTTTATAGATCTATATATATATTTCCTTAAATTTTTAAATACTTCAACAAAATCACTCTTTCCATATATCAGTTAAACCTGCAGCATGCACTGAAAATCAATGCGGCTTTTGAAAGTAGCAGCGAGGGCGGAGACGGGGGAGGGGAGGGGGCAGCGATCATTATTTTCAAGATCCGCGAGAGACGCCGGATTTTCTATTTAAGTCCGGCTTGAGAAGGTATCGAAATACGAAGATCGGTATTCTGTAAGATCGTAGCGGGCTGCAGGCCGCAGCTAGCCGGTCGGGCGAGTGAAAAACGGATGGGAGAGCAGTCTCGAATGTACCACACCGTCTCGGAGCCCCGCGGCTAAAACACCCTTCTCTCTCTCTCCCTAGCCACCAGTTACGATTGCAAATCGACTATAATGATGGAAACGAACGCATACGTGAACTTTCGAATGAATGTTCAATTTCATGTTTTCTAAAAAGCATGCGTTATTAGCATGGAAATAAGTAACGGATGATTGCACCCGGAGAAAGTGAAGATAATTCGGTCGATCGATCGATCGTTGACCTTCCGAGACACGAATTTGAGGCGCGATCAAAAATTTCACAAAAATTATTTAGGACGAAAATCGAACAGACGAGTTTGAAACCGAACATAAATAGATTCTTTTTGCGTCACTTGAAAACCTCCATTATTGATTAATTTTTCATGATAATTACATTCTGAACAATCAGATGTATCCAAAATGATTTTATCTTAGACGAGATAGTAAAGAATTATAAATGCTTCGATATTTATTTTCAAATAGTAAGGCATACCTTAGTAAACATGAATTAAAAGTAATATAGGCAATTAATTATTATTAGTAACACATAACGAAGTTTTAATTTCGCACTCAATGATATAATATTAGGTGGGAAAAAGTTCGTGGCGTTTTTTTAATACCATCTAACGGGAAAAACGCCACGAACTTTTTCTCACACCTAATATAATATATGTATGTAGTTACATTGTTGAGTATGAAATTATAACATTATGTTTCTTTTAATTAGTTTACAATGCAAATTATAAAATTCAGAAAGAATCCACGTTGCTATCTTAAGAAATTTTCAAATATTTTAGAAATTTTTGTAAAGTTTTAAACCGGTATTCATAGTTGGTTCTTGTTTTATATACAGTTTTAAAATGTCGTAAATCGATCACATAGTCATAGCATCTTAATAAAAATCTAATTACTGAAAACAATCTTAAATACAAGAACTGTAATTATAAATATCGATCTTAGATTTCTTCCACATGAATTTATAAACGGCAGTTCCGAGAATGCTTTCCAAAGATGCGGCTGAAACTCCTACAAATTTATAGCTTGACAAGAATGAAGTAAATGGAAAATCATATCTTCGTCATGCAATGTCATAATCCGACGGTAAGTCAAGTGTAACCGACTCTGATCCCCAAATAGAACATAAAAATAATAACATCATATTTCATCATAATCTTATTTGTCATCTTATATGTGATGTATGACATGATGATGTTCTACGATATTATGACTTAAAATGCGATCAAGTCTTATTATAAATTAATTACAAATGTTATGAATTTAAATTTTTTGATTGATTAATCAGAAGAAAGAATTTTTACAAATTGATCAAAGAATGCTTCAAAACATTTGTAGCACATTAATCGTATCCTTAATTGCGACCAATCATTCACGATCAATTTTTTTTAAAGCTCGTCTTAAGTAATGTCTTAAGATGCTATTGTGATTGGTATAACATCTGAAAACTTAGAGACCCAATAACAAAGCCATAATTAATTTTGTTAAAACTAAAGTGAGAAAGAAGGATATATAGGAAAGGATGAGAAAATGACGTAAATCATTTTTTTATAATTTTTATAATTTTTTATAATTTTTAATTTTTGATAATACGAATGGTTTTCTATATTTTATATTTTTATATTTTTCAAAGTCAAAGTCATAATTAAGTTATTTACATCACTATAGTTTTCACCCCGTCATCTTCTACTTATCTTACTCATTCTCACTTACTGAAATTAATGAACTGAAAACGACGGATTAATCAAAGTTCGTCATCTTGTGGCCAAACTCTGAGAAGGATTTCTAGTCTTAAAAATAAGAACAAAATATAAAAATTGACCTCTGATGGCTGCGTTCAATAGAGAAAACTAAATCAGTTAGCGCTTAATGATTTTTTATTATGATAATCACCTTTTAATATGATTTTTGCCTTTAGTTCTTTATGGATCTAAATGTAAAAACTAATCATATTAAAAAATCACTAAGCGCTAATCGATTAATTTTCTCTGTTTAAGCAGCTACTGTAGGTGCCTTCCAACAACTAAACAGAACAAGTCACGATAATATCAAAATGACAATGAAATAACATTAAAATGAATCGCAAATGATTGAAAGATGACTTTTAATGATCATTTTACAGTTCTTTTAACATCATTTTTATATGACTTGTTCTTGGGAAATGACTCAATACAACACAGTGATCATTTTATTCTTGTTTATTTTATATTGGCGAACAACAAAGAATGTAATGATATATTGTGTTACACCGTGTCATATATGTCTCTTGGAAGGCATATAAAGCCAGAATGGATTAAAAAGGTTAGTATCTTTATGTCATTCGTGAAATCACTTTTATTTATTATAAAAATGATATGATTAAATGTCACAATCGTAAATTGTGCTTTGCCTAATTATAATCAAATATCAGAGATTCATCGTGAATTAAATATTTTTAATTTATTGCTAGAAGCGTTAATCGTACACTGGCTAGCTATAACAAAATGATAACTTTTAATGATCATTTTGGATAATTTTAATGATCATTTTTATATCATAATGACTTGTTGTTCTTGGGAAGCGACTCAGAACAATACAGTGATCATCTCATCTTTATTTAATTGTAATGATTAGACTGCGGATATTTATGCAAAATATAATACTTAACTGAATATTTTGCATAAAATATATATTTTGCATAAATTGCATATTTACAGATGGCAATCTCAACCTTTTTACTTTACTTTTTAATAACTCTTTAAACAAACAAACAATGATCGACTGCTAAAATTATTCGATGATTAATATTCAGTTAAGCAGGGTTGGATAAGTTAACTTTTTTTTTAACTAAGTTAAGTTAAAATTAAGCCTTGAAACTTTAACTTAATTAAAATACAAGTTAATCAATAATAAAATTAATTGAATTAAAAGTCAAGTTAATAAAAAAAGTAATTAAAAAGTTAAAAGTTAGTTTGGTTCGAACGACAACCAAAAAAAAAAGAAAAAGTTTTACATAATTTTACATAATTTTTCGTATTTTTCCTTTCTTACAGTTTATTTATTTAATTTATTTAATTTAATTATTTTTTGTTTACATTTATTTATTTAATTTAGTTATTTTTGTTCACACGTAACGATTATACAATATAAAATTACTAAATTATATACTCATTAGCCTCTTACATTGTACCCAAGGATTGACTTCAAAAAAATCAAATTAAAAGTTAATAATTATCAATATAACTAAATCAAGTTAAAAAGTTAAGAGTCTAAAATTTAACTAAGTTAAGTTAAAATTAATTTTTTAACTTTTTAACTTAACTTTTATCTTTTTAACTTAGCACTGCCCAAGCCATAGCAGTTTAAGTATTTCACATAAATATCCGCAGTCTAATAATGCACTGCGTCACACCGTGTCATGTGTGTCTCTACTGTCTCTTGTAGAAAGGTACCCCATTTTATTTGACTCCTGCACGTCACGTACGGCCCTGGGCCCGGGCCCCGAGCGGCGGTGGTCCGCGGCGCGAGCACACACGCTCGTCCCATCGTTCGGCTCGGTCGAGTCCGTCGAGTCCGCCGCGTTGCGTCGGATCGCGTGATCCACGTTCGCTCTCCGACATATCTACTCCAACGTTCTTTTCGTTTCATTTCGTTTCGTTTCATTTCGTGGCCGCCGTGGGTGTTTTTCTCGAGTGTCGTTCTCGCTTATCTGGGTCCACTCGTTTGGTCCCGAAGAAGAGAGAGAGAGAGAGAGATGGAGAGAGATCTCTTCGCGTGTGTGTGATGCGGGAAGCCGCGACGTCGCGATCGTCGTCTCGCACTGCGTGGCCTCGAGACGGAGGGACACTCATCTCGTCGTCTCACGTTCTCCTCTTCGCGTCGAAGGAAGTGTTGTCCACGCCAGCAAAACATCGCCG
>Ga0157364_1009047_pt1 | contig 10329 bp, 5 predicted proteins | sample AttsexASBM2_FD_111476 | JGI IMG/M metagenome (GOLD analysis project Ga0157364, IMG submission 111476) | Fungus gardens microbial communities from leaf cutter ant in Ribeirão Preto, State of São Paulo, Brazil - Atta sexdens ASBM2 | ecosystem: Host-associated > Fungi > Mycelium > Unclassified ... | reverse complement strand
TATATATATATATATATATTGTATGTATAGGGAAGACCGGGACTAAGTGAGCCTTTTTTTCAATTGTAGTTTTCAATAATAAAATAAACGATTTTAGTCAAATATTATATTATTAGCGTTTTATAGAATGATTATAAAATTACAAGGTGACAATAAAAAGTTTCAATTTTTGCAACTTCATTTGCAACTTTCATCTATATACATAAAAAATGTGATTCGAAAAATGAAATCTCAAAAATTACTTTTGACATTGAAAATACGTTCGACTATCTAAATATAATAACGCGGCATTTAAACTAATCAAACTTCGTAAAGAAGACACACAAGATGTCATTTACAATATAAATATACAGTATTGGGAACTTATAAGATATATTTTTGCAACTCAAAATTCAAATGCCAGCTTAGCCCCGGTCTTCCCTACTATATTGTGTGTGTGTGTGTGTGTGTGTGTGTGTGTGTGCGTGCGTGTGTGTGTGTGTGTGCGCGTGCGTGCGTGCGTGCGTGTCGATATATTATTCTATTTGGAAAATTACATCATGTTTTATAAATTCTTTGACTTTCATGCTATGGTATACACTTTATGTGATCGTATGCCGTCTTGGTCAACTGATTTTAAGAAAAATATAACACTTTGAATTGAATGTCGAAGTTAAATTTGTGTTAAATTTTAAGAATATGAACGGTTTATATAATGAAACATGTATCTTTTTAAGTGTCATAATTTTTTAAAGTGCAAGATTCCGCATATACATTCTTTTCGTTGCCGCTATATATATTATTATTATTCTTATATATTATTATATGAGATGTGTTTGTCATGATAATTATGAATATTTTTATATCGTGACCAAAATGAATCGAATATGTAATCATTGCGAAATATGTAATCTTACATTATCTATTAATCTGTTTTTCTCGGATATTTGTTAGTCGAAAAGACGTTCGATAATAATATATTAATACATGAAAGCATCGCGACAATGATATCTGATAAAAAGCAACGTAGTTTATGAAAAATGTTATATAGAATTTTGAGATCTCATGTTAATCGATCGTATTATAGATGCAATCAAGTAAATTCGGAACCTTTTCGTACGAGTCGATCGCGTTAGTATTATCTTCCTGATGAATAAAAAAACGCACAATTTTCAATCGTACGCTATTAATATTGGCGTTTAATATACGATTTCTAGCATAATTGAATAATATATTTCGTATATAAATAAATAGAACAATTTGGAGTAAAGTTTTTGCCATTTAGAAATTTGAAAAAACTTTCTTTTTTTTGAATTTACGAATATTGTCGACGTCTATTTCTCTTCTTGATAGCATAAGTTTTATTATCGATCAATCAGCATGTTCCTCTTAATCATGTAAACATTGTAAACAACTTAAATTGCAGATATATAAGGAATATCTGTGATTCATTGAAAATCGCTTAAAATATCTTAATGATGCTTACATTTAATGAGAATGTCGTCTACCAAGGATTTATCATCTCAGTGCCAATTTGCAAAAAAAAAAGAAAACAGCTGTCACACGCTAGTTCCGTAGGCGAAATGCATTATTCCATTCTTAGCAAACGCAAAATTGTAGATTTGAATTTTTTAACTGCAAGTATTGATTGATTATTTTATAAGAGAACGTAAAGCTAGCGTAGCTTATTATTCCAAAGATTTTTGTACTTGGGCTGTGCATTTTTGTCATGGTTAATATAAATCAATTTGATGATGGTGTTAGATTGAACACGTAACGAATAACATCGCAAACAGAATTCAACGAACTATATCTATGTCGTACAAAGTCTTTATCTGTTTGCGAAGCAAGACCCGTAGCTGCTCAAGCTTGTTCAAGAATGTTTTATATATTATATCGATTACAAATAATCACAATGTAAATTAAAAGATGGTTTACAAAATGCAAAGGCAGATAATAAAGATACCTGATTTTAATTAATTGGACATATGGTTTTATTAATTCCTCCAACGACATACAATGAATGATTCATCGAAAATGCACAATTGTTAACACACAGCACGCAAATAATTGTTTCCAATAGTTCAATATCAATATTATGACAACGGTGTAATTATTCGTAAATATAATAATATTTATCAAACATATATTTACATGAATAAACATTTCAAAAAAAAAGATTAAGATTTCATGACTTAATTATTTCAAGACTTAAAAATATTTTAAATGAAATTTAAATATAATTTTTGAATATGTTCAGAAAATATATAACTGCTTAAAATTAAAATATCTAAATTTTGATTTTCTTCAATTTTGGAATTAGATTGAAAGAAACTTTTTAATTTACTTAAGACTGAAAACTTGTTATACCAATGTTATGTATTTTTACTTTCTTTACACAGAGATATATATATAATCACATTTTCGTTTCTTGAGAGCATTGTTCTCTATAATTTATATTACACTTTTTAACGTATCAAAAAAGAAATGGATAAAACATATCTAGATTAGATTGATACCGAAATTATAAATCTATACTTGCGCCATTTCTTTGTTTCTCCTGACTCTCAGTCCATGCCTTCGCTATGGTTTTCTTCGTCTCATCGTCGCCATCCTGATACATTTTTTTCATAAGATTCATCAGGCTGGCGCTAGGATCAGTGTCCTCACCTAATTCAGGCATGGATGGCGATTTCGCGTCTTTGATTCTCTTCTCTACTAATGTGACATGCGACCACTCTTTGGCAATCTTTTTTGCGAGTGATACGACAATCATATCAGTTTTTATTTTAAAATTACTCTTCTCAATATCGATCTCCGCACACAGATTATTAATCGGTAAGTGATAATTTTTATTATCTAGTCCGAATATGCGTAGATCCAGAGATTTTTCTGTAAAATTGCAGACAATGGCCTCCTTGGGCAGCTGGTGAACATTGCTTAATGTTATGTAAATCTTCATTGTCGTATTCGTCTGGTCCCATCCATAATTATTCAGTTTCACTTCGTAGCACTTTTGGGCAGTATTGAGCGAAGAAGTTGTCGTAGACGAGTTCTTCTGTTCCAGTAATTTTGCCGTTTCTATCTGCGTTTGCAATTTCCTGATTTCCAGCGTTAATACATCTTTAATTCGTTGTCTATTAGCCTGCTTGAGTAAGTTATTGAGTTCCGCAATATCTAATTTTATCTGTGGGAAAGAATATTAAAATATTGCTTAAAAAAATACCTCATCTGATAAAGAAATGATTAATTAAATTTGTAAAAAATTTTAAAATTTCATATACTTAAAAATTTCGATTTATGATAGCAAATTTATTAAAAAATATATATATATATATATATATATATATATATATATATGTTTGAATTATAGATATAATTCCAAAGAATTTTTGTAATTATATATTGAGAAGCGAATAATTCCGCACAATTTGTTATTATTTCAACATGACAACTCTTCTCATTTTTTTTCTTTCCAAAATATGAGCATAAATTGGATCACATTTTATACACATAAAGTACACGAAAATACACGAAAATGTAATTAAAAATTAACAATAAAATATTTACCTCGTCGATCTTTGTTGCCATTGTTGCTAGATTTTACAATATCACGAGTTTTACACGACACCGAGATGAAATGGAAGCGATATCCAGAAATTCACTTTTCAGCAAAACGCAAGGGACTGCAGAACGAATCAGAATGGACCCGGATTGACTGACCTGACTGAATCTTCTAGAATTTTCTTTGTTGCCTCTGAGGTTATTAAAGAAAAGATATATAACACTTGGATGCTTCGAATCTGTTCTCTGTAGTTGCACTATTCTACACGTTTTGCACTTGATATGAGATAAATATATAATTAAAGTTGGAGGGAAAAGAAAATATAGCTGAGAAACAGAATCTTTATCACATGAGTTGCACTGATTCTGGACGTTCTATGTAGATAGAAAATTTGTCGCGTCGGATACACATGCTTGAATATGTTCCTACTATAACTTCTACTCACTCTAACGAGCACGTTTGAGTGAGTAGGAGCTACGGTTAAAGGAAGTAAGAGCATGTTGGAGCATGCGACACGACAAACCTAGAAGCACATGCTATATAAAGATTTTCAAAGATATTGGATATTACGATTGATCCATCATATTTTTCAGAATCTGGGGATCGATTCTGTATCTTGAAACGAGGTGAAAATTACAAAAGTGAGCGAATTTACTAGAATACTAATAATTTCATTGGTCAACATCTAGTAAATTTGCTCTCTTTTGTAATTTTCATCTTGTTTGAAGATACAGAATCGACCTCCTGCTTAAAATCGGATCTACATTAGTTGCAAGCCAATCGCAAGTTTGTTGCGACAGCCAATCTGAAGCTTGCATTTTGAAATTAACGTTTCATATTGGCTGTCGCAACAAATTTGTGATCAGCAATTAATATAGAACCGGCTAAGATAGAACGAGATAGATTACGCATAAGTGGAATGACATTGCCTGTGTTCCAAAATTGATTGCCAACGCTGCAGATGTGTCGTATAAAAACATTATCAACGTTCCAATTTTAGTAAGCTTGCAATTAGTGCGAATATGTATTTCAAATTGAAATGATACTCGCCTTGAATGCTGTAGTTGTCTCTTCAGCCACAGCAAGAAATGACTAGAGTCACTATGAGAGTTAAGCCTAAAGTCACTAGATCTACAAAGTAACGCCAGAGAGAAACCAGCCAGAGGTTTCTCTATACAGCACAAAATTTGCAGCAATATCGTTGCAAAATCTCCATAATATTGCTGTAACTTTTGTGCAACTTCTGCTGTAGGATAAACGTAATAAATGTATAATGAATAATTACTTATCAAGAACCTACCTATTCCGTGTTTTACAAATTTTAGATAAAGTTGCTAAATGCATTTGATCCCTTTTTGTAGTTGTTCCTACTCACTATCTGTATACTCATCATCTATACATGGAGGTGATATTCTACATTTAAATATAGAATATTAATAAGGAAGTAAAAAACGCAACATAAAATTAGTTTCAATTATGCACACTACTCCAACATGCTGATAAATGTATTATTTTATAATTTTCTTTAAGATTCAATAAGACTTTTTATAACAAATTTTCTTGTACGAATACTTTTGCTCTCACTGTACGTTATAAATGATGAATATCGTTGAAAATGACTTCCAGTCAGTCGTAATGTCCAATACATTTGAATTATAGTATATAAATAGTTTATTATAGCGCACTTTCATCTACACAGTTTACTCTCATTTATCTATTGAATTATTTTTTGTTTAATTATGTAGTTAATATAGCGATATATATTCATATATTCGTTACATGAGGTTTGTTTTTCAGCTTAATTTCTTTTTTCTCACAGTTTATTTTTTCTCTTTTTCTCTCCCATGTGGAGAGAAAAGGAAGAAAGATGAATCAAAAACTTTAGCTAAAAAAAGCAAATCTATACATTATATACTTATTTGTAATTATACTATATTATTTTTTATATTTAAAATAAAATAGATGTATAGTTAAGAAGAAAAGAAAATGTATAAAAAGTAAAAATCTTTATGAGTATAAAAAAATCTTTATGAGTAAATCTTATAGGTACATATTGCAAATAATTGCAAAGTGACTATCAATTGAAAAGCTTGCAAGTTTCATGTTCAATATACGTCTCCTCAATGAAATTAATAAAGAAATAATAAATCATATAGATAAAATAATTTGGATTTTTAAAAATTGATTCAAACTTTATGTTGTTAACAATTTATTTTTTACACTCGTGCAAGATATTTATAATACAAAATTCGGATCCAGTGTTTTTAGAAGAAACAAGCGTCCGTACGAAGGCTTTGATTGCAAGCGATAAATGCGATCGCTTTTACATTATTACAGGCCACCAAGATATCAATTATGCTAATTGGTCGACGATTATTGTAGAACGGCAGCGTTCGCAGCTATGCTGGGATTGTTGATGACTTCTCCCAGACTCTCGAGCAATTCTTTTCTATAGTCGTCGAAATCACCGTCGATACCATTGATTTGCTGATTCTCAATCACATAGAGGCAGCATTCAGTATCTCGAATCAGTCGTTCGTCGTGCGAGACGATGATTACACCTCCCTTATATTCGTTAATAGCGTCTGCTAGTGCGTCGATAGATTCTATGTCGAGATTGTTGGTCGGCTCGTCCAAGATCAGCACATCCGGTGCATTTAGACAGAGTTCGGCCAACGCAACGCGTGCCTTTTGACCACCCGATAGGTCTTTCATCTTGATGGTGTGTGCATGAGAACTGAGACCGAAAGTACCCAGTTGTTTGCGTGCCTTTTCGTATGGAAGATCAAATAGTCGCATCAGATATTCCGCCGGGGTCTCCTCAGCAGTTAAATGCTCACCAGAATGCTGGTCGAACCTTCCTATCCTCTGTAAAAATGTAAAATAACTTAGAATAAAACATAACTTAGAATAGACAATATTAAGGAAAAAATGAAAGATAAAAATATTAAAATGAAATGCTGGAGTGTTAAAGTAATCGTCTGTTAAATAGAAGATCTGAATTCAATTCTCAGTTTGGTGTTACTCTGTATATAATACACGAAATTTTGCTTGCAAACTATTCTATGTAAATATTTCAATAAGTATTGCAACTTTTACGAATTGAGATTCATAAATAATAAAATATTAAGAAAAATATTTTATTATTTTGCAGACTGAACGATCGAATTTGTAAAATAGAAAAAACCATGAGTTGTTGTTTAACATATATGGTCTTGCACTTACTAGTCGATGATTCTTCGTGATTTCTCCTTTCTGAGGAGTTATATCGCTCATTAATAATTTTAGGAAAGTCGATTTACCAACACCGTTAGGGCCCAATATTGCTACTCGAGAATTTAAGTCTATACCAAAGTCTGCATCGATAAACAATGGTTTCTGCCCTTCATACCCAAATGTTACATCTGAAAAAAAAAAAATGTACAAAAAATTTAACTTTTATTTTTATTACGTACTGTTTTCCTTGTTTACTTCTTTGTATTGATTTTCTGTTTCTAAATATACTTTGATAATTTAGTATGTGAAAGAATTAATTACATACTTTGAAGACCAAGAATTGGAGGTTGCAACGGCGGAGGATCTGGAAAACTGAATTTCACTATATATTCTCTCGGTCTTTGCAACAGTTCCGTGGGGCCGGTATCCTCCTCCTGTTTCTGCATCTTTGTTCGATTCTTTTCTTGCTTTCTCGTCAGAGTCTCCTTTTGTTTCTTCTCAGCCTGCTTCTTACTTTGTCCAGCCGCTTTGAGGTCCTTCAGACGCTTTTCCTGCTTCTCATATGCCTTTACCATTTCTTTCCTTTTTTGCACATACATCTTTTTAAACATGCTATAATTTCCCTTGTAATAAAATAACTTTTGCTGATCTAAGTGTATGACGTCCGTGCACACATTATCCAAGAAACTTTGATCATGCGATACAACTAGCAGAGTCTTCTTCCAACCTTGTAAGTAGTTATCCAACCAGATAACTGCATTCAAATCTAAATGATTTGTAGGTTCGTCCAATAGTAATAATGTGGGTTCCAGGAAGAGTGCTCTCGCGAGCGAAACACGCATTCGCCAACCACCAGAGAAGTTTTTCGTCGCGCGATTTTGCATCGCACGATTGAATCCCAAACCGGCAAGAATCCGCCTTGCTCGTGGCTCTGCCGAATCTGCTCCAATAGCTTTTAACTCATCATACACCTAAAAATAATACATAAATCATATTTTGTACAAGTTTTCAATAGTTGCAATCTTCTTTAAAGAAAGAGATTTAAAAGAAAGAAAGAGAAAAGATAAGAATTATAGATTATTTTGTATATAATTTATCAATTTTTTAGAGAAAAAAATTTTTTTAATTTATAAAAGTAATAATTACCTCTTGCAATCTATTTTGCACGCTGGTATCCCCTTGCTCTGTCAATTCTTCTAATTTCTTGCATTCTGCCTGAAGCTCTTTGCATTTCACATCAGCATTGAGCACCACTTCTACAGCCGGAGTATCGTCCGCTATAACTTCTTGTTCACAATACAGAACATCTATCGTAGGTGGGATATTAAAAGCTCTTTTGGCTATATGACGGAGCAAGGTAGTTTTGCCATGACTGCGATAAAAAAAAATATCAAATGTGATATACTCTTTTTATAGGAAATGTTGTCTTTTAAAAAGTAAAAAATCAAAATCTACTTGTTAAATTGCAAATTAAACATTTAAATAAGAAAAAATTCAAAAGTTTTATAAGTTTTTCAATAAGTGTTGCTTACAACATGCTTTATAATTGACCTGTTCTTTGTTGCTATACTAGGACAGGATATATTACAATTTTTCTTTTTGCTTTTATCTTATTTCAAATATCAAACATATATTTTTTTATTTTAAAAAGAGTGTAGACTAGTTCAACTATAAAAAGAGATTTTATATTTACTTTATTTTAATCCTTAGTATACACCTTAGTTTTTGATACCTTTACTACATATTATTTATGTCCTGGATTAATTTTCGTCACTTTTACATGTATATATAAATTATTAAACAATTTTTACATATATTTTGACATCTTTAGGAAGTATTTGTACAGTTATATATTTGTACAGTTATATATTTACAGTTTTTTTGTACAGTTTATATATTTATAACAAATTGCAAATAAATTATTATAACTAAATATAGTTAACAAAAAATGAGAAAAATGCATTATTTTATATAAAAATGTAAAACTCTGAAATAAAAATATTTAAAGGAAAAATATAGTTCAATATCTTAAAATTGATATTCCAAACTACAAAGAAAAATAAAAAAAAAAGTAGTTCAGATGTCGGTTGTCCAAAAAGTTTAGTTATTAAATAACCTGAAAAGGATGTTTTTTAAATAAGTGATTATAAATTGAAGATATATTGCATTCACATTTTAAACAATGCATTTTATTATTGCTATTGTGTTAAAAAAAACTTACAATTGATTAGAAAAATAATTGTAAAACTATCAGATTGTATAAACAATCAGATTGTTTGAAATTAATAAATTATATTAAACCATTAACAATTTTTTAACGATTAACAATTAGTGTATTTCTGTCCTCAATCCAAGGAGCGTTCATGAGACTGAAGCTTTCTACATTGTCATTATGTATTGAAATTACAAAAAACAAAGAACATACCTATTTTCAAGATTTCGAAACTCGAAATTTGTATTTATCACATTTTTAAAGTAATTTATATTTATTCGATGATATTTTTCTTGACAATTTCATATTCACGATCAAAAATATATATTTGCTTTCCAAAAATATTTAATTAAGATGTTTGATTGAAAACATCATCAATTTTTACATTTTTTGATTTTTAAATATAAAAGATTTTTCCATTATTATATATCAAGCTATAATCTATCTTTTTAAAAAGAATATATTTGGCTTCAACAAATGCAAAGTAAGAATGCACTGTTTTACAATCTCAAAAAGAATTCGTGTACTTGAAACAATATAAATGATAGCCCTAGTTACAATAGAGAGAATAATTTGTAGGTGAAAATATGTAAATGGTTAAAATTAAAAAATGCAGTATATCACGAAATAAGAATCATTTTTATCTCAAGAATATAATTTTTTAAATGTAAGTATTGGTTTCATGTAAAATTAATTAATTTTAAGGATATATTGCAACAAATCATTCTTTAATTTATTTTTATATGTTTAAAAATATATTACTGTTAAATAAAAAATAATTATTATCGTGTTTACTAATCAAAGAAAGTTTTAAAATTATTTCTCTCTGATATATAATAATCAAGATAAAAAATGTAAATTATGATTATTAAAATAGAATCATAAAGGAGTTCAAGAGACATTTATATCTTTTGCAATGTGCGTGTGCGTGTGCGTGTGCGTGTGCGTGTGCGTGCGTGCGTGTGTATGTGTGTGTGTATATGGTATTTATATACAGGGTGTACTGTATTTTTTCATTAATATTTCAAAGAGTGAAAGAAGGTGAAATTTTGAACTAAAAGTTCCTTTGCTAATTTTGGCTCAAACTATTATCAAGTTATTAATGATTGATCAATTAAGTAGCACGCAGACGGAATATGCAGGAGCATAGTATGGGACTCCTCGCGCTTGCTAAGCATTATCCCAATTAAAATTTATTCTAATTTTTCATAATAAATAAATTAATAATTAAATTTTATAAATAAATAAATCAAATAAATTCAAATATAAATTAATATAAATATATTATATATATATATATATATATATATATATATATATATATATATAATTAATACATTAATAACAAAATAATTGT
>Ga0157364_1009046_pt1 | contig 10330 bp, 5 predicted proteins | sample AttsexASBM2_FD_111476 | JGI IMG/M metagenome (GOLD analysis project Ga0157364, IMG submission 111476) | Fungus gardens microbial communities from leaf cutter ant in Ribeirão Preto, State of São Paulo, Brazil - Atta sexdens ASBM2 | ecosystem: Host-associated > Fungi > Mycelium > Unclassified ... | reverse complement strand
GGGGTTATGTTGACAGATGCCCAAGTTTATTGTATGACATCTATGATCTATTTATTTCGACCACCACTTACCGCTAAAGCCATCTATAGGAAAACGGCGGAAGCAAAGTTGTACACCTAATATTACATATTCTTATAGCTATTCTTCAAGAGCTTTTGAAAACACTATAATGTAGTTTGTTTTCACTATTTTTCGAGTTATGGTACTTAAAGTTACAATATTGCTGGTATTTATATTATGATGTCAGACTGATAAAACTTTGGAATGTTGTTCATAATCATGACATTGACAATTTACAGGTCACATACTAAAATTTAATTTGGTCCAAGATTTAAGATCACCAACAACTGTTTAAAAAAACTTTAGATGTTTAATTCGGTCTAACATCAATCAAATTGAAAATTTAAAAAGACGTTGCATTCGTTTCTTTGACAGCTACAGTTTTTATTGAAAGAAAAAAATCAACTTCCATTAAAAAAAATAGTTATGACAAAAAAATCTGAGAAGTAGTATCATCTATTAACAATAGTATTTTCCGGCAATTATTCAGAATAGGGGAGGCAATTCTGATGATCTTGTCCTCGACATATGTTATCAAGATTATGAGAATGACTTTTCCAACAAGTTTTAACCGTTGCTTTGTTCAAAAATTATAAACAAAAAAAGGTTTAAAAATAATGTTTTATTTCTACTGTTACATATACAGTATTAAGTACTTTATTCTTTACTATTTTATTCTTTCATTTACATTTAATAAGTATATAATAACCTAATCCTAATCCAATTATTATTATATACCCATTAAATGTAAATATTTGGAAAGTTTAATGATATATAATAACCTAACCTTAACCCTAACTCAATCCAATTTTGTACTTTCGCGTGAAAAGTTATACATTCAAGAAGCAAAGTTTTATTAGGTTTACTTTCCACACGAAATGAGGACTACCTCGCAAAAAATACTTCCGATGTCTAAATTTTGGTTCGTCTATTTCGATGATAATTTCTGGGCCGCCTAATTTATTATAAAATGTAAACAATATAATGATTTGAAAATGTGTTCTACATCGATATAGTATTTACTTCACGGCAAAAATTGATCCAATCCATAGCAGTCGTAATTTATACTTCAGTTTGTAATAATTGTTGTCGTGGTAAATTCATCATTAAAAAATAGCAAATAATGCGACATACTTTTACTATATCCAAATGTGCTTTTGAAAATCACATATTTGTTAATGCACTTAATTTAAAATTGCATATCTTTCTTTGCCGTTTTCGTCCATGTATTTATTTATAATACGTATTAGTACAATGCATTATAAGCGAATTGTCTTGTTTTAATTGAATCTCTTTAGTACACCGTAGACAAGTAATACGCTTTCAAAGCACTCCTTTAACATTTAAATAATTTATTAAATCGTTATAGTTATGCGTTAAATAAATGAATTCATAAAACAATATGATTGAATATATAACTCTTATTGTGGCTATGTTCCATTATATGATAGTGTATGATTAATATAATTTCAAAATGAAAACAAACACATATTATTCCGCCCCCAGAAGGGAAAAGGGAGTAAAAGGGAAGGGGTGAGAGTCGAAGATGAAAGTCGTGCGCCCCTTTATAGGGGGAGATGTTAAATAGTACTTAATATCACACATGTATAGCAGAAATAATACATTATTTTTGAAACTTTTTTTGCTTATAACGAAGGACAAAACTTGTTGGAGATCAGGATCATGCTTTTGACAACATATATCAAAATCAAGGTCATCGGAGCTGCCTATTTTGAATAATTACCCATTTAAATCGTGAAATTTTGGTATAATGTTTCTTTCTTATTGATCTCCTTTAGCTTTAGAAAAAATCGATTGAATAAATTAACCTCTAAGTTAAGTAATGTTGTCAATATCATGATGTGAACAACATTCCAAAGGTTTTAGCCATCAGTCTGACATCTTGGGTAATGCAAATACAGCAGTATTGTACTTTCAAGCATCATAATTCGAAAAAAAATGAAAATGAACATGAACTTTATTATAGTGTTTTCAAAAGTCTTGAAGATAGTTATAAAAATGTTGTACCTTTCAGTGCAACAAGTAATAATTAATTTGCCTGAAGGGCGAACCCCTTGGAACCCGAGGAGCGCTGGGAATGATGCACGAAGGACGGATGCGAGAAGAACACACACTTGACTATTTTTCACCAATTTATTTAAAATAATTTCTCTTTTTAATTGCACCTGTTTAGTGTGAACAATAATATTTGAACTTTGCGTTAAACATTTGTGGTTAAGCGTGGATTATATATTGTCGTTCACGCTCACGATATTACTTAAAGCGGATGTAACAGGACACTCGACGTGGGACATTCGCGACGCGCGTAATGTGACGTTAGATTCACTTGTCAGATAAGACTTCCGCGATCTGCGATTAGGCCGAATATAAAGAAATGCGCGATGTCTTATTATCGCGCATTCTGGCGATCGATATGATCATATATAATCATGACGGACGTCGTTCGCGCGTGGTTCGCCAAATCTTGTATTTCCGCAGCTCGTTGCCGAAATGCAAGGCTTACTTGTGGTAGTTTTCGGGGTATAAAATATGTAATACAAAATATGTAATAAAAAATGAAAGGTTTTCATTAAAAAATTTTATATAATCTTGACTTGATCTTAAGGACATCTTTTCAAAATCAACTACTTTTCAAGGTCACCAATTTCTTTCTCCCTTGAAATAAAACTTTTGTATGAAACATTTTTGTCTTAAACTTATAGATTTTGAGAAAATGGACTAGATAAATTAAAATAGTTTACCCTGTACATCCACAGATTTGCAAATCGTACTTGCTTGCTTGCTTACTTACACTTTGTACATTTTGATTTTATCATCACATTGGCAGATATTCTAATCGCTGCATAAATAGGTTAGGACTCACGTTCTGACAATTTTGTCATATTCTGAAGACCATAGAAAGAAAAAGTGTTATAATCTTTTAGTTGCTGAGTGCACATGAATAATGAACCGAATTGAGAGATTCGATAATAAAATAATTAATAGACTAGAAACTTGAACTATCACGTGTAAAATAATCAAAGTGAGTACTATGAGCACTATAGATGTAGAAGACTGTGATAAGAATATTTCACAATAAATAGTAAATTCATAGATTTTGCTAATAAAAAAAATAATTCTTTACAAAATGAAATGCGTGAAATTGTTTAAAATATGCATTAAATATATATAGGCAGAAATAAACATACAGTGGAACTTCCCTAACTTCAATACTCTGTAACTTCTTCATTTTTTCTTCCATGTATATGATGTCATGTATAAAAATTTTCAGTGTTAAAATAGATTATGTTGTATTGACATCTGTGCAAACGTTCTCATTGTAATGCTGTTTCTTTTTAACATCCTTAATGTACGAATAGGAAAAATCTCCCTAACTTCTCACGGCCTCGCGTAGTAGAAATTATGGAAGTTCGAGTGTATATTTTTAGAATATTTTTACATGTATTTTTTAATTTTATCTTCATATATATCTCCTAAAAAGGTGTATTTGTATAGAAATCGGCAGTTTATTAATTAGTAATATATATTTGCAAAGTGTATGGACGTATACATACGAATAAATTTATTAAAATACGTGGTTTCATTTATTAAACTTATTAAACTATAAAGTCATTGCTCTTATGTAAGTTGATTATATTTATTCATACTTTTACAATTACATATATTTTTCAGTAAACATACAGTCTAATAAAAAGATAAATTTTAAATTCATAACACATACAAAAGCGAAAAACAATAAGAAGCATAAGTAAAACATACATATGAAGTTAGAAAATGTAAGATTGTGTTATGTTCTCTGCCGTGAATAATCAATTCAAGCTTACTGCTTACGTTTTTTTATGTTTCCAGCTTTTTATGTATGTTTTATATGCTTTCTCTTTTTTAATACATAAGATTGATATAACCTATAATAACTCTAAGATAAGATAAACATAATTTAATCTGAGTCTCTTAAAAGACAACAATCTTTGATATATTACTTCTAAAAATAAAAAATATGCATATATATAAATTTGCTTTTAATTTATTTGTTATATAATAATTACATTATAATTATTTATTGAAAAAAAAAATTATTGCTAATATTAATAAAAATAAATTATTTGACATAATTTATTATAAAAAATTGATTTTCCTGCACATTAAGACTAGAGTTTTTATTAGGTAGAAACATTTAATTCTTTTTAAGAGATCGTGTTTCATATTTATTTCATAAATTTAAATATAATTGTCCATTTCTGCTATTTGACTTATGTGATATAAAAATCATATTTTTCATGTACACATAGATAACCGCAGTAATTTATCAGATAGAATATAAATCTATATTTATGCATATACGTGTCTATCATTCAATTGTCATATAAGACTTTAATTATTATTTCTAAACTAAAAACTAAAATATTAGATATTTTAAACAATTACATCTAATTATTATATTCTTCAAAATATTATTTATGCAATTAAATGTATATAATTAAATGTATATAAAACACATTATTAATTTAATTTAATGGTTTTAAATAAGCTGCATCAAACGTATCAAGTTCATTTATTAAAAAGTTGGCTTCGTTTCGAAGATGCTTTGCCTTAGCTGCTGCTTTTTCCAATACTGCTAAATTATTTCCTATAATTTTCAGTTCGGTATCCATTTCAGATGTTGTTTCATCTACTAAATGACAAAGCCTTGCAAATGTGCTGGAGAGCTCTCTATATATAATTATATCAAATATTATTATGAAAAAGAAATAAAAAATAATTATATTATTTTATAATTTTAAAAAATTTTGAATTAAAGTTTAAGAAATAATTTCGAGAAATGATGTTATATAAATCCATTAAATACATGCATTCAAAATAATATGAATCATAAGAAATCGAAATTTTATTATATTGTACTAGTTCATTTCATAATTTCAAAGTATCAAATAGCTTTTTAAAAAACAAAAAATAATCAAAATAAAATTATTTCTTATACATATTTATATACTGTTATATCTGAATATAATAAATCTTGACATTAGGAGACCCAGCTCCAATTATCTTGACCTTGACCTTGACATATGATGTCAAGTAACTTTGCTTGAACAATTATGGGATGATCTCTTATAGTTTCGGAAATATATAGAGTTAACTATAATTTTAGTAAATTTTAGACAGATCCATATCTCATATATACTCTTCCCCTTTGGCTAGGGGTGTTCGACTTTCTGCGCAAAGCGAGATCCATCATGCCTAGAAGCACATGATTTTTTACCTTAAGAAGCGAGGTCGACCTTCGCTGCCTAGAGATGCACAACTTTTCATGTGGTGGATCTTGTCTCGCGCGGACAATTAAATGCCCCTAGATAGGGCGGGAAATGAGATGAACCTCGCTTTATGTGGAAAATCATTATGTAAATAAGGAAAGGTGTGGGGTAGTTCCGTAGATATAGTATCTCTAGATCGAGCGTTGTCAGAAATTTGAAGAGTGATGGTAGACTCTAGTAGAAAAGAGCGCGGTTAATTCACATACAAAAACGTAAGACGTAAGCACTGAGGAAATTGTAACTGGATTCGCTACTGGCCCCTTACGGTCTCTATAGTGATTAACCAATTCGCTTACTGATTACATCTTACTGCCTTATGTTTTTATATGTGCCGTGAGCTTTAGAGTGTCTCCAGGCAGAGTACAATAGAGAATCTCACAGGGAGAGAGTGGCAAACTTCATAACGTGATTTGATTTCCTCTGATTGGATCGTCATCAAAGCTCCATAGGATATTCACGGATGCAGAAATAGTTTAGAGATTTGTTCGTGTCGCATGTTCCAACATGTTCTTACTTCCTCTACTTCCGTAGCTCCTACTCATTCAAACGCATTCGTTAGAGTGAGTAGGAAAATGTTGATGCATGTTGGAGCATGCGATGCGAACAAACTTTAGAATAGATTAGAGAAGAGTTAAAAAAGTCGGAGTTCGTCGTTTTACAATTGGTCAAGTCTTTGATACATATTATTAATCTTAGAAGTATATATTCTTCTATTATACAGGATGGGCCATTTAAAATTTGGAATTTAATTTGGCTCTAAAAAAAAAACGCATGAATATTTTTCAAAGTTTATGGCTTTATTGGAAAGGTAGTACATTGCCATTTACCGAGGTCTTTATTCAAAATTCTTCTCAAAGAAATGCGTGAAATGTTCAAGTTTTGAAAACGATGGCGAGTTGATGTTGATGGTTGTTCAAGCACACTCTGAGCCACAGCAGCAATGTTTTCGATTGACCTTACTGGACGTGAACGAGTTGCTTTATCCAATAAGGATTCAGTTTCCGAATTCGCTTTACAAATTGAGCCACAAACTGTGTTGAAGGCATTTCTTTTCTACCAAATTTTCCACATAAATTTTTTACAGTTTGGGTTGAAGACTCACCACTTTGGAAGTAAGTTTTCAATATTTCCCAATTTTGTTCAAGCATATAACAACCCATTTCGTAAATATCAAACAAAAAACTAAATTTCTGATACGTCATAAATGTTATTACGCTTTTTAAACTCAAAATAACCGGTAGTTGAAATTCCAAACGCTAGATGGCCCACCCTGTACATGAAATAAATATATACATGAAATAAAACTACATTTTTACATTTTACATTTTACATGTTAAATCTGTCTTTTTTTGTGCATATTACGAAATGTCTACCAGTTGCGGGATTCTCTAAACATTTTATCGACAATTGTCGCTATCGTTAACTAATAATAATAAGAACTGCGCTTTCTTCCAGGATTATCCTATCATTAGCTGTCGGTAGTCAACGATAGCGACAATCATCGATAAGACGTTTAGAGAATTCCGTTATAAGTGCAGTGCTCTAAGATGCACAAACTCTAATAAAGAAAGATATTGCTGCATTATATCTGATCAAGATCTTAAATTGAAACAAAAATAGATTGATGCTGCCGAAATTCTCGATTGGAAACCTTCAAAATCAGCTTTTGTAATATACATAAAATACAGATATCTAAAATGTAAAAATTCATAATTTTATTTTATATCACGTACAGCACGTAATATCGCAGCAATATTGCAATAAATCAGAAATATTACATATTACAATGTATTATAATATCACAGAAATATTACTAATATATTACATGTGTTAATAAATAACATTGAAATATCACAGTAATTATTTCACAATAGCATTGCTACAATTTATTACAATAATATTGTGACAATATAACGTATTAAAGAGCAGAATGATACATTATATATTATAGGGTCTTTCAATAGGGACGCTCGAAATTTGTTAGATCATAGTAGCCATGTTGTTAAAGTGACATCTGTCAAATTTGTTGTGAATTGTTTAGTAATGCATGGCAAACCACCATGGAAGGTCATGTTGAGCAACGTGTGCAAATCATAAAATTTTATTATCAAAATCAGTGCTCTGTTCGAGAAACGTTCCGCGCATTACGTGATTTTTATCTTCGCCACAACCGTCCTGCCGAGTCGACTATTCGACGTTTGGTGGCCAAATTCGAGTCAACCGGTTCGATAAATAATCAGCCAACACCAATACGTCGCCAAAACGCAAACGTCTGCTGAAAATATCGCTGCTGTGCGTGAAAGTGTACGGGGAAACCCGAAGCGGTTAATTTCTCGTCGTTCACAAGAACTTGGCCTTTCTGCGACTTCAACTTGGCGAATTTTGCGTCGGGACTTGGGTCTGCACTCCTATAAAATTCAACTGACCCAGGAAGGTCAGTTAAGGTAAACGACCATAGACAACGCCATGTGTTCGCTGATTGGGATCTGGAACAATTGTTAATCCAAGTTAATCCAAATTTCGCCAAACAAATCATCTTTAGCGATGAGGTCCATTTTGGATGAATAGATATGTGAACAAGCAAAATTGTTGAATTTGGGACGATACCAATCCACGCGAGATACACACGAGAAAGTCACTGTTTGATGCGGATTTTGGTCTGACGGAATGATCGGTCCATACTTCTTCTAAAACGAAGCGGGCGTTGCCATAACCGTCAACGGCGAGCGCTACAGATGATAACTTCTTGTGGCCTAAAATGGATGATATGGATACCGAACATGTGGTTCCAACAGGATGGCGCTACGTCCCACACACCGCATGCCACGATGGACATTCTGCACGAGCGATTTGAGGGTTATCTCGCGCGGCGGCCACCGAGATCGTGCGATTTAACACCTTTAGATTTCTTCCTTTGGGACTATCTTAAATCGCAGATCTATACGAATAAACCGCAAACAATTGATGCTCTCAAAGTCAACATAACAAACGCCATCCAGCAAATTCAGCCAGATTTATACGAGAAAATCATCGAAAATTGGACCGCCCGAATACGTGTCACCAAGCGAAGCCGCGGCGGACATTTGAGCGACGTTATATTCCATACTTAATGCCATAAAATATTCTTTCAAATAAAAAAAAAATTGAATGGATATCTCACACACAACTTGTTTTATTTACATTCAAAAATCGAGCGTCCTCTGATTGAAAGCCTCTTTAATAATTTTAGTAACATTTCTATGATGTCTACTTAATATTAAACGTCATTAAGACATTAATTATCAAAATTATACGTACACATGTAGGGTAAAGACAATTATAAAAACAGTTGATTAACGACTTCAACGAATTCTCCCTGTATTATATTGCTACTTATAAATAAAATGTGCTTATTGCTTCATATTTAATAATTATTACAAGTAACTATATTATACTATCGAGGAAGAAAAAATGATAAAGTTGTGAACAAAATAACGAGCTTTCCTTTCCAGGAAACAAAAAAAGGAATCATTTTATATAATTTAATTCTATGTAAATATGTTTTAGATAAATTTATAATGAAAGTATAATAAATAAATGTTATATTGTTCTAAGTGAAGATAATTAAAAATAATTGAAATTTAATATTCATAATAGTAATATCACAAAAATTAAAAATAATTGAAATTTAATATTCATAATAGTAATACTACAAGAATTAAATATAGCAAAAACAGCATTGATGATCTCATTAATTAAGAGGATGCTCAAATAATGGCCGAATTTAATTGATATTGATAGTACAGATTTTTTTTAATTCCAGACAAAAAAAAGTCAACAACAATCTTTAATTCATTCCTCACATTATCATTCTATCTAACTTAAACACATACAACTGTCCTTATCTAAAATGTTGCAATACCTATCTTGCAAGATTAAACATCTACTGTTAGACACCATTATTGCTTTATTTACCATTCCGAATCTTCGCTCAGCATTTGTATATACATGTAATTTGTACAATGTAAATCTTTCGTTTTAAACTTTCAATCTTAGTTTCATAAACTCAGAATTGTTTGTGTACGTAAAACGCTGAGTGCTGAATTGTCGTTTTGTTCATAAGTAGTGCTGTAAAACTTTTGTATTAAGAAAATATCTACGTCAGGTGACAGTCTATAAGTTGAAAAAATGTAAGTTTTTAACTTTTTTTTTATTTTAATATAAAGTTTTGCAGCATCTCCCAATTTTTGATCTACTTTAATCCTGTAAAAGGAGTTTTGTTTCTGTACAATAAATTCGGAAATTTATATCGATCTGCAATGTCCCGACGATTTAGTTACTCCAGCATTTCTTCTAGAATAATTTTGAAAATAACATTAAAAGTACCAATTTAATAAATTTTTCTTAATTCTTCAAAATGATGTAATTTTTTTTATATACATATTATATTTATGTAATATTTATTTCCAATAAATATTATAATACATAAATATAAATAGTACATATATAAATATCACAGAAATATTTCATAATATTACAGTGATATTTCCGTGATATATCTTACAGTAATATTCCTGTGATTTATTTTCGCGGACATTGTAATATTATACATCTCAATAAAATACTTCAATGATATTTCTGCTACATTTGTAATAGCAACGGAAAAATATTGCTGTGAAATTACTGTGATATTACTGTGATATTACTGTGCTATGTGGGAATATATATGTATGTACGTAATGTACATGTACAATAGAGAAAGCTAAGATAATTCGAGGGAAGATGCCACAAGAGGGAAGACGCCACTTTATAGTTTTTATATAAAAAAGTAATACAATATACTAAAATTATTAGGTGTACAAAAAAGTTCTGAGCTTTAGATTTGATACAACCGAAATAACAATTTAAATTTTATATATCTTCCCGCCTTTTTGTGGTTTTAAAGCGTTAACATTTGGCCT
>Ga0157364_1009044_pt1 | contig 10331 bp, 6 predicted proteins | sample AttsexASBM2_FD_111476 | JGI IMG/M metagenome (GOLD analysis project Ga0157364, IMG submission 111476) | Fungus gardens microbial communities from leaf cutter ant in Ribeirão Preto, State of São Paulo, Brazil - Atta sexdens ASBM2 | ecosystem: Host-associated > Fungi > Mycelium > Unclassified ... | reverse complement strand
TGTAAGTGCTTAAAATGGTACGTCAAGGGTAAAAGGGTAAGCTCACAACCTGATATTTCTAAGTCTGTTTTCCGAGGTTAATGAGCAAAAATAACAAAAAAAAAAAAAAAAAAAAAAATTTCAGATCAAATACAAAAACACGATATATTGTAACTCTTATAACTTATATTGTCTTTCTTTCGCTTATCTCGTTTGTACTTGGAAATGAAAACAAGACCATTTTGATCATGAGAATCCATATTTGTCTTCTTGCAAAAGCCTCACCGCAGCTAATTATCTTACCGATAAAAACAATATTAATTTTCCGCGATTTATCGATCGGGCAGCATCAATGCGCCTCGTATGTGCCCGTATATCGATCGTCGCAAGATTCACAGAAGAAAAATCCGACCGGCCCGGATGTATGCGTATCGGCGGTTTAGTTGGCGATGATTCGATGAGCACATTCTATAATTAGTATCAGAGCACGGGGAATTTTTATTTTCGTTTAAACTTGAACGTCCTTGCTGGTGAACATCATTCGTCGCCGTTTCTCTCCTCTCTTCCACCGCGAGTGCCGCTGTCCTGACGCGCGATTCAACACCGAGGTTCGACAATAATTATTGTCGTCGGACTTATTTTTTTCGCCTAGCGCCGTCCTTGTCGTTCCGCCGGAATAAGATCGTCCGCGCCGTAACCGCGGACACTAATTCTCTGGTACCGACGCGGCGTTTCTCAGACAGTTAAAAAAGTGAGGATTATAAATAAATTTACGATCCGGCGCTGAGGTGCAGGCGTTACACGCTTGACACCTGGCGTCCCTCTTCTCTGTGAATCTCTCGGTTTAGACGGGCAAGGGGATTGTAAAATATGCTAATAAGATGGTCACGAGAATTGAAATAAAAAATTCGTTTTAGAGAAAGACAATGTAGTTTTTAAAAGTAATATATTGAAATAAACAAGACACTATTAATAAAATAATGTACAAATAACGATACATCGATAAAATTTTTCTATTGTGCAAATTTTTCTTGACTTAAACTCAGAGAAATTTTCTTTCTGCATCATAGTTCAGCGAGCAAAGGACAAGAGAGAGAAAAGGAAAGGCGGAAGAAGGCGAAGAAAGAATGGCGGACAATAACCTGGACGCAGTGTATTACTGAGTCTGCTTAAGTTAATTGGAAGTAAAATGAGAGAAAGGTCCGAGGAATCACAGATTCTTCGTCCTTCGCGTTTCTTCGCCGTTCTCTGTCTCAGACTTCCCTTTTCTCTCGTCTTCGTCTTCCCGACGTTCTCTCACTTATTTGCGCTTCCCTGTGTTTGTTTAATCAGACACAAGGCTCAGTCTTCATTACCCGCACTAATTTATCTGGGTTGTCGTCCGACTCCTTCTGGTCTCCGCGTCTGGATGTTTTCGACCCTTGCGCGATACATATACGTGAAAGACAACCGTAATGTAGCCAAGAATCCTCCACCCCGCTTTAATTTGCACGAATAAATGCAAGTACGATACCGTAATCTGTTTTTAACATAATTACACACGCGTTAGAAAAAAACGTATACTGTTTTCTAATAAAACAAATAAAAAAAATTTCTCTTCTAATTTAATCTCATTTGCTCCGCTGAAGTACAAAATACAATTGTATTACAAATTCATAAATAAAAGTACAGTATTTCAAGTACATGCCCTTAGTTGTAGCAATATTTTTTTAATAATATATACATATATCATGCTTTTTTTCCTTTGTAATAACAGATACTTGGATATTACTACATTACATACGCACTAACTCGAACTTTAACAGGCATTATACCTATAAATGTTCTGGTGTTATATATCAAAATATTTTATTATAATAATAAAAAATTCTGTTTATTTCCACCAAAATTTATTTAATCAAACATATCTCGTTAATTCATCCACGATTGTTTTTCTCCGTGCAGTTTACTCTTTAAATATCGCTTATTATACTTTAAAATATTCTTGCTTTTTCTTCTTAGTATATAAAATCAATTTTATAAAATGTAATATAAATTCTGTTTTAAATTTAATATATTTTAAATATAATTATGAAAATCTTTCTTTAAAAATAAAACTGTATAAATAAGACTATTAAATAGAAACTCAGATCTGCTGTAAGATATCAGTGTAGAAGAAATAAGACCTAAAATGAACTTGATAAGCTAAGAACATGAACGAAAGTCCATGACGCGAGGGACAAAGAACATTCGAAGGGTAGTACGAGTAGTGTCAAATTGAGAACTCCTGGATATCGACGGCAATATTCGTTAAGTCCTGCTAAGACCCTGTATGCGGTATAGTCCGTTCATTCGGATTGCCAAATCTCCGTCCCTCTTGCTTCTTGCCATTTCTCTCCTCTCGGTCCTTCTATCCGCTGAACGAGGACCTCGTGAAGGTGACGATCGTTTCTTTCTCCACTGTCTTTCTCTCACCCTTGCGAATGAGCCAAGATACCTCCTCGGTGGAGGATCAGCGCGTCAATAGGATGTTTGTTTAATTTGTGAATTCGCTGGCTTATGTCTCTGCAACTGCGCAAGGAAGCTGTCACCTTCAGTGCAATTTAACTTCAACATGAAGAAACATTTCAATGTAATAATTTATTTATGTACCTTTTTCTTTACAAAAAATACAGTAAATATAATATAAATTCTTAAACTTCCAATATTTCTATTTTATTAGAAACATATTAAAATGAAAATACTACCACATTCTTATTTATATATTTATATGAGTATGAGTAATTATTACTCGAATCTTTGACTTCTAGGATAACATTATATTCAAGCAAGTGACATGTAAGTCCACAAGAATCTACGATGGGTTCTATGTATAAAAATGAGGCGATAAAATTAATACTGACTAGTATAAGGTGCGCGATATTATAAAGTAAGTCATGGCGATTATGAGCAGACGGTTAACGTAATTTCCGTCGATTTCCATGCACATAAATAAAGCATACAAAATCAGATTTCTAAACGACGAAGATTCTTCAGTTAGAAGGATTACACAAGAGATGACACAGTGTACTAGTGTCTCTGCTAGTCAAAGAACCGATTTCATCTCATTAAGCTCACGGTCGCAAATGCGTACAAAAATATCCGAAGAATCTAGAGCATTTCGTGAAATTTTATTGCAAACATCGAGCTAGATATTTTTAAAACTTTCGTTCGTTGCTTAAACGATTTTCGGAAAAAGTCAATAATTCTTGAATGTATATTCTCGAAAAATTATAGCTTATATGAAACTCTACTTTTCGTTAAATAATTTACTTGACATAAGATTTAAAAAATTACACATTTAAATTTTTATTAAATTAAAATTTTTATCATCTACTAATTATAATCATAAAATCTAAATTTCCAATTACGCTTGGCAAGAGAACGAATCTCCTAAAAAATATCTTTTATCAGCGACAGAGAGAAAGGTAGAAGAGAAAAGAGAGAGGGGTGGGAAGCGGGAGGGGGCAAAAGAGAATAGAGACCCTAGTTTCACAAGATCGCATCGCGTTATTTAAATTCATCATCCATCCGTCTGCCGTTGGGATTCGTTGGATTAATTCTCAGCCCGTCCAGATCTCACTCTCATTGAGTTCGGGGTAATGGGGGTCGTTATTGCAGCGCAATGTAACGGCCCTAAGGGTCATTGTTCAACCGTTTTTAGGGTTCGAGCAATGACCAGTTCCGCCGCCCATGAGAACGGACTGAAACAAAAGCTGACAAACCTGTTGGAAACAATCGGCCACGGCTCCCCCAGTACAGGCCAGCTTATGGTTGACGGGAGGGATGAACAGTTGGGTGACTTTTTTTTGGCCTCTAAGAAGAACACCTATTGTGTAACATTGGCAACATGTGTGCTTTCGTGTCGTCAGAACGAGATCGGCTGATCATTGCTGCGTCATGATTTAGAAGCACACTCGTGTCATTTTCTAAAGAAAATTATTTAACTTAACGAGACACATCTCGTTTAGTAACGATGTCAATGCTTGTCAAAAAGAAATAGCACTTATAAAACGAAATAAGTTTAGATATTCCCATCATTCAAAAAAAAATTCGCATTACTTATTGAATATATTATAAATCTAATAATTAATTCACTTTTAATACTAATAGTTTTAATACTAACGTCTTTTATTCACTAAAAGAATCAAACTTACTATAAAAATGAAGAAAGTGATAAAAAATCATTTATTTCATCAATATAAATAAAGGACATAATTATTAAAACGATAAAAAAATTTTCTTTTCTAGAGATAAGAAATATAATAGATCTGGACTTGTCAAAAATTTCGAGTAAATTTCGAGTTTCTGACTTTCCAATCTCCTTAATTTCGAAATCAAAGCTATTTCTTCAAGAATGATTATATGTTATTTCCTAAACAGCTGTTTAATCAATAGCGTTCTTCTGTTAGATCAGCAGCGTGTGGAAAGCGATTAGAAGAAAGCGACAAAATCTTCAGATAGAAAACTTTCTCTCTCTCTTTCTTATAAGAGTGTGACAGTGCTACGATCAATGCAGCATATTGCGGGATCTTAGTTAATTTTCTTCATGGTCATCCTTCTCTGCCAACTCCCATCTCGGTCGCTCGTTGTCTTCTTCCCCTTTGCCGAAGGAGACATTTCATACGTCGGAACCCTTTCTTTTACAGGGAAAAGTGAAGAGCAAAGACAGAACGTGAGAGAGAATGGATAAAAATCATAACCGAGATCGAGAAGCAACCGCGGAAAGCAAAAGAGTAATGGAAGCGCGTTTTCGAAGCGCGTGAAACAATGCCGATAAATTAATACGATATTCTTTTTTGCTAAAATATCCTTTTGACACCGTGCTATTTTCTAATCATCGCGATACGTATGAAGTCGCGTCCAAACTATCGCGTCTAATCCAACAATATTAAGAAAGTAAGTGTTTCTCTTCCATTTTTCCTTTCTTTTACCCTTTTCTCTATCCTTCTCTCCGTCCTACCCCTCAGCTTTCCTCAGCTTCCCTCGCTCCGATCCTCTCGGTTTTTCCTCTCGCAGTGGGAGCTCGGGGAGGGTGCGAGGCCGTGGCTAAGACGACCATGAAGGAATAGTGGAACGGCGGAAGGTGGCGGTCGAAGGAGAGTACAGGGGATGGCGGAGTACGGGGCAGGGTTGGTCAGTGCTCCTTACTTAGAGGGTGGCGAGTCTGTTCTTAATTAACGCTCGCCTCTTTTGCTGCACACCCCCTCGCCACCGTGCTCCCGTAATGAGGCTCCTCGGGTACAGGCGGGTGTGTGCGCGCGAACGTGTACGTACTGGACCGTTCGCGACTGTATGAGTGACCTAGATGAGACGCGCCCCCGTCTAGCTAATTCTTTTCTTCCGCACTGACCACTAAAGTAAGTAGATGGCCACGTACGAGGAGCCGGACGCGTTTGTGTGCGTGCGGCATTCGCGCGCGAGTAAAGCTATGTGAAAGAGAAGTCACGTACATTCTATGCATATAAGTATATGTATACACGTATGCGTGTATATATAGGTATGTGTGTGTGTGTGTGTGTGTGTGTGTGTGTGTGTGTGTGTGTGTGTGCGCGTGCGTGCGTGCGCGCGCGTGTGTGTATATAGTTATATACGAGCAAACGCGTGTGGCCATATTCCGTTGCCGTGGTACCACGGTCGAGACTCTCGGCTTGCGAGAGTTACGCGGACGTAACTGCGGGTCTTAACCTCGCCATATATACCGCCACGTTGCTGCAGCCGTTGCTGGTGCTGGTGCTAGTACTAGTGTTGGTGTTGCTGCAGCTGCGGTGACTTCGCCTGGCGTCCACTTTCGCGATACCTCGCGAATTAGCCGCGGCGCCGGCGCGTTGCTGAGCCATAATTACTTCGGCGAAAATATTTCGGCACGCGGTACAACGCTGGCGATCAGCTAATGAGTCCGGTAATAACCGCGGCCACGACTGTCGAATGCGGAGATCGGATGGAAGTCACGTGCGCGATTGATGAGGCATAAGGAAAAGTGAAAAATGTCTTTCGAAAAACTTTCGTACAGAGGTCGATACACACATAGAGTCTAGCGTTTAGAAGCAAGTGTGAAGTTACGCTCGGAGGGGTTCGTTCGTTGTACACTGCCAGTATAATCTTTACCCGTAAAACTTCGTCGTTGGTTTCGCACGGCAAGCAGTAGCTGACCATTCGAAGTGCAGGGAAAATACGTCCTACGGATCGACTGGCCTATTCTTTAGGCACATCCTGGGTCAGCCCCTTCCATCAACTCCGCCCCCGCTGCAATAATTTTCTCTCTCTCTTTCTCTTTCTTCTTTTTTTCTTTAGCGGAGCGCCGTGCGGATAACAGCAATTAAGTCTTCCCGTTAATAGAGACGATTGTGATTAATTATCGGATTTAATGACCGGCTACTTGTACTTGTAAATATAGATGGCACGGGACGCGCATGTTGGTTACATCGTAAAAATTAGAGACCATGAATCCTCGAAGACCCTCCTCCCGCCTTCGCTGCTTCTTCGTCCTCGTGTGTCACCGGTACGCCTTCCGCGCCCGCCAGAGAGAAACGGCCCTGTCACAGTCCGCTGATCTTTTAACCGGCAATCAGGCAAGGCTGTGGGACCGGCCGGTTTCATATCGTAACAAATGTAACTTGGCGCAGACGCTCAGTGTGTATCACGCCGAAGGTAATCGGTTATGCACTTTTTATATCCCCGACAGCATCGATTGTTTTATAACAAAAAGATCTCGGTGAGATCTGCACATTTCGATTTTCAACTTATTCACGCTCATCATCCCGCGCGATCTAAATGCCAACAGTATCAGTGCGTTTCTTGCCCTGATGAAGTGAACGCAGCAAGGTTCATGAAACATTGGCAATAGATAAAGACACAATGATAACCCGCAAACCTTCTGGTATCTTCGAAGAAAATAAAAACCATGAAAGCCTCAAAAGCATCATATTCTTAGTTCATATAACTTATTTATTGTTCTTTTATTAAAATTTTATAATACATAGTTGAAGCGCTATTTGTCTTCAAATTTCTAGTTGCTGATATAACTTTTTTCTCTCAATGTAGATAAGACTCTTCCTTAATAGAAGTCTAATGTACATCATATTATAACAGTACATTAATTATTAATTTTTGAGTATTAAAAAAATTTATAAGATGTCTCAGTAAAAAATATGAAATTTACGAGAACTTATACGCTTTTCATATTTCCTAAGAAAAGTTACATGGTGATCTCCAGAGTCTCACGTATCACCTAGATATCTTTTTATTCTTATCCTTTTACACTGAATGTTAAACAAGGATAAAATAATACATACAGAGCAGTCGAGAATCTGAACGCGCTCTAAAATATTTAATAATTTACTATAAATCACATGTTACACATCTCGCCAAAGGCTAGCACTGAGATAAATCGGAAATCGATTTTTCATCAAAATAAACGACATAGTAAAATTGCACAAAGAAAAATCGATTTGTGAATCCGAATCTTTTAACAAATCGATTTTCTTGAAAAAAAAAAAAAATCGATTTGGAATAACCTTGGCTATAATCCGTTATTCTTCTCTGATAAAAATCTAATTTCAACTTTATAATTTAAGACAGTCGAAACATAACATAACTATATTCACTTTCAATAATGAAAAGAAAATATTACATTTTTAACAACATCCTTATGTGTTCATTCTGACTCTCATTTTTCTTTTGTAACTTTTTTTAATTACATTGTAAATATTTTTAGTTATATTGTAACTTTTCTTTAGTTATATTGTTTAATTTATAATAAAACAAAAGCATAAAACAGTTCTTATGCTTTCGAGTGAACTTTACTTAAACACGATCTAAACACGATCTAAATATAAAAATTTAAATATAAAATCTAAACATGATATTATAAATATAATCTTTAGTTATAGTTCATTGTAAAATGCCAAACTTTCATTTGGCAAAATAGCAGAAATAAGCAAAGTAATATATCTTATTCGAATAATACACATCGCAGCGTGCATATTGCATTGTGTACTACGAGGTGCCGGTGTGGGAGTGCATGAGCTCACATGCTCAAATTAACTTCGGCCCCACTGCTTTTAAAAATAATTGGTAATTATCGACATTATTAATAGTTTTTGCCTGGCTCTGTGCCGGCATATGCGCCAACGTATGCAATGTCGAAATAATTTCTTCATTTCAATTACTCTCTCTCAATATTAATATAAATATGTAAAACGATGACGACCTCAAATTTATTACTAATGCCATAATTTATTACTAATTTATTACTAATGCCGTAAATTATGTTTTGCATATATAATTAGCACTTGTTTCTTTTAAAATTTGGAATCTTGCTAAAACGACGTCAAACAATTGGGTATATTTCATTAAATTCTCTGGCTTTACGTTCTGTTGTTACTGCTATTCATCAGTCTTAGCATTTTGATTAATATTGTAATAATTACTTGCGACTATTAAATTAACAGTTTTGGAATTGCCTATACCATTGTCGAAGATAAAACGCGTTTGTAAATTTGCTTAAGCAATTACAAAATCCGTACGTTCCAAGTCACACAGACACGCACACGCACTGCAATACACGCGCGCGTGAGCTCCTTTGTGTCCATTGTAACAGGGGCAATGATTTATCGTCGTGCAACAACGTGCGTAGAAGTTTCCACGAGAGAGAAGCGAACGGTTGTTAACGACTCGCTGTTCGAATACCGTCGACTTCGTCGAAGCGCGCCGCGCTTTTTTCCTCGGGGCTGGAAGGCGATTCGTTCATCGAAGTATCGATTGGTTCGTATAATAATTACCTCTCCCGCATTAGGGGTGGCTACTCCCTCCGCGGCAAACGAGCCCCGCTGTCTTCTACTAGACTAGAGTCTGCCACGAATAAAAGGGGGAGGAAGCGACGAGTGGAGGTTCGAAGGAGGATCGCGGCCGACAGCTGTTCCGTTCGCCATCCAATCCTTCGTTGGCCGCGTTAATTAATTATTTATCCACGTCGCGAATAAATATTTGCCGATTATGATGAGGCGAACCGGGCACGTCCGGGGGATTCCTGGGAATCGCGGCATCGATCGTACCACGTAACCAATCGGCAATTCCTGAGAAACGCTCGCGACCTTTACATGGGCGGAACTTAACTTGCCGAGCAACGATCTAACGATCCTCGGAGGCGCTGTAAATGGAAATAAGATTTACCGGCAGATTTCGAGGCACTATCTTGAAAGAATACACTCTAGAACACGAGCGTTCAAAAATATGAAGCATAATTGATCTCTCACTCCCGATTAATGGAAATCGTTTGGCGCGAAACTTGAAATTTGGTGTATGTAGATGTGTATGCGTATCCGCGAGCGTGTGCAACGTACTGCGCGGCGACACAAATGCAATTCTCGTATTTCATAGAGACAGAAGAGGCATATTAGTAATTTCGCGTTGCGCCACACAGCGTGTATTCGCGGCCTTAAAATTAGCTTTGCTCTTGATTCGCATTAGAATGTAGCCTGGCCAAACAATATTACGTATAAACTCGCTTGTCACGCACGGCAGTTTCCGCAATTTATTATAAAGCCCGCACACATGCGCGCAACAATGTGTCCTAATGTAGAAAAAAAATGCATTCATCATGCAACTTAATAAAATGACACGCTAGTGTCTACCGTAGATTATCCATAGTTGCAGCACTTAATTTAGCATCTATACAACTCGTGTATATGACAATATAGAAATACTGATTCACGCTGTTTAAGTTCAGTAAACTATAAACATTCCTATACATATCTTTCAGATCTCTAAAATGTATCTTTTTGTAAAAAAATACTACCGTAAGACATGGCAACATATCTGTCTTTTATAGAAATCTAGAAGACATCTGTTTATCTATCTGAGGTTGAATTAAAACATCTTCGATTAAGTAAATTTTGATGAAAGTAAACAGAACTTCTAATCATTATAATAAATATTTTGATATGCAAGCAGAACATTTAGTTATGGCACCGGTTAGAGTTTGGTTACATAGTAATAATCTAATTGTATAATAAGTATCTAATTATTATGATTACAAACATATTGGATTAGCATGATATGTATAATATAATTGTAGGAATGTTGATAGAATTTCTGGTTATCATAACTTATAAATCTGGTATTTCAACCAAAAGTCTGATTATTTTTAGCAGAATTTATATAACTAAATGTGTTTAGTTAATGTAATCATAATGCAATCTGCAAATTTGTTACCAAAATTATGGACTATATTTTACTAGTTTGATTATTATATGTATATTATATACTTCAGAATTAATTCAACCAATTTTTTCAGTATGCGAGAGAGAGAGAGAGAGAGAGAGAGAGAGAGA
>Ga0157364_1009043_pt1 | contig 10332 bp, 11 predicted proteins | sample AttsexASBM2_FD_111476 | JGI IMG/M metagenome (GOLD analysis project Ga0157364, IMG submission 111476) | Fungus gardens microbial communities from leaf cutter ant in Ribeirão Preto, State of São Paulo, Brazil - Atta sexdens ASBM2 | ecosystem: Host-associated > Fungi > Mycelium > Unclassified ... | reverse complement strand
TTCCCACGGTCTTAAAGTCAGCTTAAAGCCCTTAAGAAGACCTTTCGATCAATACCAGTCATGTCTCAAGGCAACCAATAATGGCCGAGATATTAAGCAGATCAACTGTTAACCACTATGTTACTGTTTATTAAATTGCTAATATCTTGGAAACTGCCATGATCAATGCTTTGGTCCTAGGCTCAGCAGAAGCCTTCTTCATAATGCTTAGAATGAGCCTAGAACAACCTCAAGGCAATTAATATTAGTGGAGATATGAAGGCCTCAATGTTTGCACATGGACTTCATTAATTACCTATAGATAGTCATCTGTCCTTTTCTTAGAACAAAGGACAGCCTCCATATGGTTAGGTTATCACTATTTTAAATACAAAGGCACTACCATATGTAGAACAATAGGTAGTAGCATGTGATAATCTATTCTAGTACACAAACCATCACTTTCTTATATTTAAGGACTCATAGTCTGAGAATTAGATCTCAGACTTAACAACATCTTTTGTCACTGTCTAAACTTCACATTTTTGAACCTTTTAAGATTCTAAAGCACCAATCACAAATAAGTAAGTGACCATTTGTGATACATAGTCCCAAATCTCTAAGTTGTGTTCTAGGTGTCAATCAATAGCTTATCTGTCTAAGTTTGTTACTAGTATACTGCTGGTCCTAGAGGTCAAGTGTCCTATCTCTATCAAGGTATATCCCATACAAAGTGGATCTAGAACATTCTCATCCAATAACTCTGTCTATAACCTGATGTCAGCTCATCTTACTTGCCTTCCAAGGTATTTGCATGAGCTTTAGGTCCAGTTCTACCTGCTCACTATTTCACATAACACTTTGGTATGTTCTAAGGACTAATAATAGGTTCTAGAGCAAATTTTAATTAGGAATTCATTGGTATAAGGCATATCAAATACTACTTTTTGTTGCAAATTCACTAGCAGTGTAACACTAGATCATGGTATTGGCTTGATTTTCTAACAGTCAGTAGTCTATATAGAAAAAAAATTGTATACTAAATGATAGATACCAGTGTCCAAAGTATGTTCTTGCTAATGTCTCAATTCTCCCTCTAGCCCCTATACCTTGTAACTGGACCAACCTTTCTCACACATAATACTTGTAAACAGACACTAAAACAAATACTCTAGTCAAACTCCTTTTCAGGTAGGTACTAGTGACTTTTTAGTGAGCAAAAGCTCTATGAGAAGGACCTGTGTTAGTTCATTTTATCAACAGTATGTTTACCATTCTTTGTCAAAGCCCAACCTATGTGACTTCCTGTAATGGTAAAGGTGAAGCAAAGATAGCCTACCTATGTTTTGAGTATTGAGATTCTATCATTGCATTTTGATTAGAGGATTACAAACCCATCTAGACAGCAGTGTTAACTCAGCATAATCCTTTTGTATTGAAAAGGGCCACTACAAAGGTACCCTACCAGTAATGATATCATAAATACCTCTTTGGTAAAGATAGAGTTTGTTACCTTTGATATAAATATATTCCCTATATTGTCTTACTATCTCAGTTATCAATTGATACTATTAACTACTGAGGTAAGGCTTATCTTACAGAATACCTGATATCATATCTCTAATATATTCTATTAGCTTAATTTGTAAAAGGCAAGGATTGTTACCAATGTCATGACTTGGCAAAACAGCTAAGTTATTATTTAATATTTCTTTTCTTTTTTACTAGAGTAGAGCATAGGAAAGTATCACATGACCATCACAGAGTCACAAAGGTGTGACAGTACTCATGTCACACATGGAGTCACAAGTCACAGTGATCTAACTAAATAAAACAAAACAAAACAGAAGAAAAATAGAAAATGACTTAGCCATTTTGCCAAGTCATGACACAGTTAGCTTTATTCTAGCTCAGGAGTTGGCTCACTGACACTAGAACTCGATTTTACTACTAGAGCACTGTCCGCCTTGGACCCTGCTCATCTTTTACTCTCATCTTATCAACCCTTAGCCAGTGATCATTATGATTGCTAGCCATCTCTATATATAGCTAAGCCCTTGGCTTAAGGGGACTTTGCAGTCAGTTAGGGACTGTAGGTGGAGACACAGTACCAAGCTCAGGTATTGCATTTGAGACCTGACCTTATAATTGAGTTGTGTTGAGTAGTGTAGCTTTCATAGTATAAACCTTGTACTATACTCCATTGTAAGTGATATATGCAGAGGAGTAACAGTTACTTCTAGAAGGCCATCTAGATTAGAGATCCCATCTGTTGGGTGATAGTCTAACCATACTATTAGGGTAGTAGTTAGTAGAACAGTAGGCACCTAGCTAGGTAAAGATCTTGCGCCCCAGCAGATGTAGTTTATATAGTAAGAATTACTATTAAATCCATACTCTTTTCTAGAGATGTAACACTATGTCTTTGGAACAATATAACTCTATCATGAGCAACTTGCTCAAAGAAAAATGCTCCCTCACCAAACTGAGGAAAGAACTTGAGAGAAGGAGAGGAAAGTTGTGTTTTGGTTGCAAAGGGTTTGGGCGCCTGGCCTGAAATTGCAGGAAGTAGAAAGAGGCAGAGAAAGGGATAACAATACCCCAAAATAAGTTTGAAGTATTGAAGAGTAAAGTAATGCAATGTGGAGTGGAGGAAAGAATGATAAGAAGAGTAGAAGTAGTGAAGGTCAAGTATTTCAAATGTGGGGAAAAAAGAGTATAAGTATAGGGAGTGCCCATTATGGAAAAGGGTAGCATATGTGGCAAAGCCACAAAAGGCACACCAACAGAAAAAGCTGGCATGCCCTGTAAAGAGAAAAGCATAGAAAAGAAGGTTAAGGAGAATAGAGGAAGGGAAGATAGTGCATACGGCCAAGCCATAAGAAGCACAGCAAAAGGAGTGGAGGAGAAGTCTAGTACACATCTTACAATGGAAGGCACAAGAGCACTGTAGGGAGGGCATACCTGATGAAGCGTGTTTATTAGAGTTGGAATGGTATATGAGAGAGATGATAGTAACATACATACAGTGTAAAAGATGTGGAGAAAAGAGATATCATGTAGAGGAAAATAGAGAGCAAGGGGTGATCAAGGACAGGCAGAGATAGTATGGATGTCAAAAGTGTCATGACTTGGCAAAATAGCTAAGTTATTATTCAATATTTCTTTTTATTTTCTTTTCTTTTAGTTTCTAATTATTATTTTTCTTTTCTTTTTCTTTTCTTTTCTTTTATTTTCTTATTGATGGACACATGAGAGGAAAGTGACTCATAGGGAAGTGCAAGATAAAAGGAAGGGTTAGGGTTACTCTTCATGTATAAATAGTATACAGAATCTAACAAGAACTTTATTGAGTTCTCCTTGTCAAATGCTGATAAAGGAGCAATTGGCTTTATTTCGGCTTAGGAGTTGGCTAGTTTGACATTAGAACTCGATATCATATCTGAGCACTATCCACCTTGGACCTTGCTCATCTTTACTCTCATCTTATCAACCCTTGGTTGCTGATCATCACAATCAGTAACCACCTCTATACATAACCAGGCCCTTGGCTTAAGAGGACTTTGCAGTTAGTTAGGGACTACAGGTGGAAGTGTAGTACCAAGCCTGGGTGTTATTGCTGAGACCTGACCTCATAATCAGGTGGTGTCTAGTAGAATACTTGTCCTTGTTCTTGGTATAAACCTTGTGCTATGGTCTATTGTGACTAGGTACATACAGAGGAGTGATGGTCATCTCTTAAGGAGCTGTCTAAATTAGGGATCCCATCCTTTGGGTAATAGTCTAACCATAGTATTAAGGCAATAGTCAGTAAGGAAGTAAATGTCTGGTTGGGTGAAGATCTTGTGCCCCAATAGATGTAGCACTAAGTAAGATCACTATTAACTCTGTACCCTTGAGACGTCAACATAATGTCTCAAACCCAATATAAAACTCTCATGAGCAACCTGCTCAACGAAAAGCATGCCCTCGCTAAACTAAGGGCATAATTGAAAGGAAGAAGAGGAAAGCTCTATAAGAGCTGCAAGGGGTTCAGGTACCTGGCCCAAAATTGCAGGAATAAGAAAAAAGGAGAAAAGGAAGTAACAACGTCCCAAAATAAATTTGAAGCTTTGAGTAGTAAAGTAATGCAGTATGGGGTAAAGGAAAGGATAGTAAGGAATGTGAGGACGACAGTTATGAAATGTTTTAAGTGTAGAGAAAAGGGGCACAAGTGTAGGGAATGCCCATTATAGAGAAAGAAGGAGAAGAAGATGGAAAGGGTAGTATGCCCTATATAGGGAAAAGCACACTAACAGGAGAGGAGAAAGCCAGCATACCTCAAAAGGGGAAAAGCACAGGAATGTAGTGAGAAAAGGGAGATGAGGAGAATGGAGAACAAGAAGGCAGTGCACTCTGCAAGGGAAAAAGCACAACAAGAGTAGAGGAGGAGTTTAGTAGCAAAGTTAAGGAGGAGAGCAAAGGAGCATTGCGGAAAAGGGGTGCTAGAGGAAGCACTCCTACTAGAGTTAGGATAGTGCACAAAGAAGGTAATAGTGATATATGTGCAATGCAAAAGATGTGAAGAGAAGGGATGTCATGTGGAGAAAAATAGGAGACAAAGAGTGATTAAGGACAAACAAAGATGGTGTGGATGCATGGGAAAGGCAGTATGGCCTAGAGAGGCAAAAGCACAGCAAAGTGGTGCATGACCAAAAGAGTTAGAAGGTGCAGCAAAAGAGAGGGATAGTTGAAAAGAGATCAGGAGAACCTTCAAAATGCTAAGAGAAATGTGGATAACCATTAGAGTTGTCATGACTTGGCAAAATGGCTAAGTCATTATTTATATTTCTTTTCTTTTCTTTTTCTTTTTCTTTGGACTTACAACTATAAGGTGGAGCATGGGAAAGTATCACGTGACTTTGTCACAATGTCACAATGGTGTGACAGATGGTCATGGATGGTCACAGTCACAAGGTGTCACATGACTAGAGTAACATGAGGACCATGGGAGAATAAGTGCATAGTCACAGTAGTAAAATGTATAAGTAGATAGAGAAATGAGCGAGAACTCCATCGAGTTCTCTTTGTCAAATGCTGAACAAAGAGTAGTTGGCTTAATTCCGGCACGGAGTTTGGCTCTCTGACAAGAGTAGAAAAACTAGATATGCACGAGGGCATAACTGTAAAGGCACTCCTGGATAGTGGTACTATAGGGATGTTTATGGACAAAAAAATGGCAGCTAGGCATGGGTTCAAGCTGCAGAAGTTAGAAAGACCGATAATGGTCAGAAATATGGATGGGATAAATAATAGTGGAGGGGCCATCACACACCAAGTAGAGTGCAACGTGTACTACAAAGGCCATGTAGAAAGAATGAGGATGGACGTATGTGACTTGGGGAAGACAAAGATAATTCTAGAAATGCCATGGTTGGCAGCACATAACCCAGAAATAAATTAGAAAACAGGAAAAGTCAAAATGACAAGATGTTCACCCCTGTGTGGTAGAAAGAGCCAAAAGAGAGAAAAGGCCAAAAGAGTGATGATCCTAGAGAAAGAGAAAATTGTCAGATGAACAATAGACAATAAGGAAGATTGGAAAAAAAAAGAAGAGATAGAGGAGGACTATAGAAAAATCAAGAAAATGGTCCCAAAAAGGTTTTTGAAGTGGAGAAAGGTATTTGGAAAGGTAGAGTCAAAGAGGATGCCAACCAGAAAAACTTGGGATCATATCATAGATCTTAAAGAAACATTTAAATCATGAAAAGGAAGGATTTACATATTGTCAAAGAACGAAAGGGAAGAAGTCCAGAAATTTGTAGAGGACCAATTAAGGAAAGGGTACATTAGACCCTCTAAATAACCTCAAACATCACTAGTTTTCTTTGTAGGCAAGAAAAACAGAAGCAAGAGAATGGTTATAGACTACTGTAATCTAAACAACCAGACAGTGAAGAATAACTACCTGTTACCATTAATCACAAAGCTAATCAACAACATAGGTAGCAAGAAAGTCTTTACCAAAATAGACCTTAGATGGGGATTCAATAACATCAGGATAAAAGAGGAAAACAAGTGGAAGGAAGTGTTTACAATGCACATTGGTTCCTTCGAACCAACAGTCATGTTTTTTGGAATGACAAACTCACCAGCAACATTCTAAACAATGATGAACAAAATTCTGAGAGACCTGATAAATGAAGGAAAAGTAGCAGCATTTGTAGATGATATATTAGTGGGGATAGAAATGGAGAACGGCTATGATGAAATTGTGGAAGAAATATTGAAGAGGTTAGAAGAGAATGACTTGTATGTTAAGCCAGAGAAATGTGTGTAGAAGGCAAGAAAGATAGGATTCTTAGGGGTTGTCATTAGACCAAATGGAATAGAGATAGAGATAGAAAAGATAGATAGGATACTCAGTTGGCTAGAACCAAAAAATGTGAAAGACGTTAGAAAGTTTTTAGGCCTCACAAATTATTATAGGAGATTTATCAAAGACTTTGCTTGAGTAGCAAGGCCAATGAATGTGCTAATAAGGAAAGATGAGAAGTGGTGGGGAGAAGAACAGCAGAAAGCATTTGACAAGCTGAAAAGAATCTTCACTAGTAAACTAATATTAGCAGCCCTAGATTTAGACAAGAAATTTAGGGTAGAAGCTGATACTTCAAATTATGCTACTGGAGGAGTACTCTCAATGAAGTGCTCAGATGAAAAGTGGAGACCAATCACTTTTATTTCTAAATCTCTAAGTGATACAGAAAGGAACTATGAGATACACAATAAAGAAATGCTAGTGGTCATTAAATGCTTAGAGGCATGGAGACATTTCCTGGAAGGAGTAGTAGAAAAATTTGAGATTTGAACAGATCACAAAAACCTCGATTATTTTATGAAAGCATAGAAGTTGAATAGGAGGCGGAAGATAGGCTCTATACCTATCTTGTTTCAACTTCACCCTGAGGCATGTTCCAGGAAGCAAGATGGAAAAGGCTGACAGTCTGAGCAAGAGACCAGACTAGAGAATTGGAGTAGAAAAGGACAATGAGGACGAGACATTAGTAAAACTAGAGTAGCTAGAAATAAGAAGAATAGAAGTAATAGAAATAATAGTAAATGGGGTAGATCTACTAGAAGAAGTAAGGAAGTCAAAAGTAAAAGACAACAAAGTAGTAAAAACGGTAGAAGAAATGAAAAGGGCAGGAGTGAAAATATTAAGGGATGAGGAGTGGAGAGAAGTTAACAGTGTTATGTACAAAGAAGAGAAGGTCTACATATCAAAAGATGATAAGCTTAGAGTGGAAATAATCAGGCTACACCACGATATGCCAGTAGGAGATCATGGAGAACAGTAAAAGATAGTAGAGTTAGTTACCTGGAACTTCTGGTGGCCAGGAGTGACTAAAGAAGTGTTGTAATATGTAGAAGGCTACGACACCTGCTAGCACAATAAAAATTGCACAGAACAACTAGCGGGCAAATTAATGCCTAACTCAATACCCAAAAAACCTTGGATGCACATATCGGCAGATTTCATTACTAAGCTGCCTCTGGCTCAAGGATACAATTTGATCTTAGTAGTAGTAGACTGACTGACTAAAATGGTCTACTTTATACCAATTACAGAGAAGACATCAGCAGAGAATTTAGCAAGGCTGTTCAGAGATAATGTGTAGAAACTACATAGTCTACCCGAAAGTATCATATTAGATAGGGGACCACAATTTGTAGCAGGATTAATACGAGAGTTGAACAGGATATTGGGGATCAAAAGTAGATTATCGATGGTGTTTTACCCTCAGACAGACAGGCAGATAGAGAGGGTCAATTAGGAGTTAAAACAGTACTTAAGAATGTTTATCGATCATAGGCAAGAGTAGTGGCTGGAATTGTTGGGAAAGGCAGAGTTTGTGTACAACAATAAAACGTACTCAAGTACTCGGACATTGCCCTTTAAGGCAAACTATGGGCAAGATCCTAGGATGGGATTTGAAGGAAGGAAGAAGAGGAAGTATAAGGGAGCAAAGAAATTCATTGAGAAGATGAAAGAGATATAAGAGAAAGTGAAAGTGGCACTAGGAAAGATGCAGGAAGAGATGAAAAAACATATAGATAGGAAGAGAGGAGAAGCAGATGACTATAAAGTAGGGGACTTAGTGATGTTAAGTACTAAGGACCTGAAGTACCAAATGGTCAGGAGGAGGACAGAGAAGTTGACAGAGAGATTTGTAAACCCTTATAAGATTAAAAGAATTGTATCATCAAATGCAGTCGAATTAGAACTACCTAGCATAATTAAAATACATCTGGTAGTAAATGTTAGTAGAATATGTAGATATGTAGGGCAAGTGAAAGGACAGAAAAAGGAGCAACCAGCTCTGGTAATAATTGAGAGAGAGGAGAAATAGGAGGTAGAAAGAATACTAAATAAATGACGGATTAGAGAGAAAGACAAGTATTTAGTACAATAGAAAAAATTTATAGAGGAGTCCGATACTTGGGAAGGAAAAGAGAATTTAGAAAATGCAAAAGAGGCAATCGAAGAGTTCAAAAAAGAATACCAGCGAGATATGGAAGATGTGACAAAACAAGAACATGAGGAAAGAACATTTAGAAGAGAAGAATTGCCAGGGAGATTTATGACAAGAAAACTGTTTGGGTAGTCAGATAAAAGATATGATCAAGAGTATTGGGGAAGGTTGGAAAGAAATTGGAAACAGTGGAAAGGCAAACAATCAGGAAGAAGAAGAAGAAGTCAAGAAAGAAAAACCAGGAGTTAGAGAATGGATAAAAGAAGATAACGATAAGATGGGTAATATGGTAAACCCATACTACAAGTTGTAAGAAAATTCCTTAAGATAAGGAAACTTAAGAGGAGAGTGGTATCATGACTTGGCAAAACAGCTAAGTCAATATTTATATTTCTTTTCTTTTTCTTTTTCTTTAGATTATTACTAAGGTAGAGTGTAGAAAATATCACATGACAGTCACAGAGTCACAAAATGTGTGACCAAAGTCACAGAATGGTCACGTCATGTCACATAGTCACAAGTCACTATCACAGCATGTGACAAAGAAGTTAGCTGATGGATATGAGGACTGTGGGAGACAGGGTGCATAGCCACAATAGTAATTGTATATAGTATAGCAAAATCTAACAGGGACTCTATCGAGTTCTCTTTGTCAATCGCTGAACAAAGAGCAGTTGGCTTTATTCCAGCTTGGAGTTTAGCTTTCTTACAAAAAGGAAGGGTTAGGGTTACTCTTCATGTATAAATAGTATACAGAATCTAACAAGAACTCTATCGAGTTCTCCTTGTCAAATGCTGATAAAGGAGCAGTTGGCTTTATTCTAGCTCAGGAGTTAGCTAGTCTGACAAAAAGAAGAAAGAGAAGAAAGCGATGTACTCCACAAAGGAAAAAGTGCAGCAAAGTAGCGCATAACCAGAAGAGTCAGAATGTGCAGCCAAAGAGGGGGGTAGTCAAAGAGAAGTTAGAAGAACTTTCAAGATGCTAAGAGAAGTGTGGATAAGTATTGGAGTAGAAAAGTTAGTTAGATATGCATGAAGGTATAACTGTAAAGGCACTCTTGGACAGTGGTGCCACAGGGATATTCATGGACAAAAGGATGGCAATAAGGCATAGGTTCAAGCTGCAGAAATTAAAAAGACCAATAATGGTCAGAAATGTGGATGGAACAAATAATAGTAGAGGGGCCATTATGTACCAAGTAGAGTGCAATGTGTATTACAAAGGCCATATAGAAAGAATAAGGATGGATGTGTGTGACTTAGGAAAAACAGAAGTAATTCTGGAGATGCCATGGTTAGTGGCACACAACCTGGAAATAAACTGGGAAATGGGAGAGGTTAAAATGATGAGATGCCTGTCCCTGTGTGGTGGAAGGAGTCAGAAGAAAGAAAAAGTAAAAAGGGTACTAACCCAAGAGGAAGAAAAGATCATCAGATGGACAATAGACAATAAAGAGGATTGGGAAGAGAGGAAGAAATTGAAGAGGACCACAGAAAAATCAAAGAGATGGTCCCAAAGAAATTTTTAAAGTGGAAGAAAGTGTTTGGGAAGGTAGAGTTGGAGAGAATGCTGACCAGGAAAGTTTGGGATCATACCATAGATCTCAAGGAGATGTTCAAGCCACAAAAAGGAAGGATTTATCCTCTATCTAAAAACAAAAGGGAAGAAGTCCAGAATTTTGTAGAAGATCAATTAAGAAAGGGGTATATCAGACCATCTGGAGATTGCAGAGCAGTCATCAATCCCTTCGGTTCGAAGGTGAGGAGACGATGGGTTAATAAAATAATTTTTACTCAAGGATTGTCATTTAGGACATGTTTCTTTGTGTTGGGCCTTATT
>Ga0157364_1009042_pt1 | contig 10334 bp, 4 predicted proteins | sample AttsexASBM2_FD_111476 | JGI IMG/M metagenome (GOLD analysis project Ga0157364, IMG submission 111476) | Fungus gardens microbial communities from leaf cutter ant in Ribeirão Preto, State of São Paulo, Brazil - Atta sexdens ASBM2 | ecosystem: Host-associated > Fungi > Mycelium > Unclassified ... | reverse complement strand
GTTGGATGTTTAGTTACGATGCTCTTCCTGCGGAACTCCAGTGATCAGTTGATGTTGATTGGTTCAGGACTGTCATAATCATTTAACAATGTTATTCAATCCATGATCTTGTTTACGAAAATTTGGCAATATTGTTTGAGGTGCCTAAAATTTGTGCGAAGAAAACACATGGTAGTGCGGTCGCACTCCTTGAAAATATACGTAAGACTCGAGAATGTTCGGGCCAACAGAATCACGAGGCTGCAGGGGGTGTGAGCTTTGGTATTCTATGAGACATTGATTGTAGTAAAGAGGAAATTTTTTCTCTTTAGCATTTATGCATCCTCTTATCTTTCAATGGGTCAATAGCCCATGGAATTGCTGATTTCAAAAAATATGTGTTCAATAAAACTGTATATCCAAGGTTGTCATCACAAATATCCAAATTTTTGTCCTGTGTTGGTGTTAGGGGTGATTAACACTCACCAAGGATATCTGCAAATGTAGCATGGAAGACAGAACAGATGATGTGACTTGGTGGATATGGAGACAGAAGTGACTCAGAAGTAGTGCTACATGGATGACAACCTTGGCTTCAATGAAAAATGTTGCACCTAGCTTAATCTCATCATGTGGTTGATTTCAGAAGAGAAAGGTTTGGATACTTAGGATGAGTGTGGCACAAATCCAAGTTGATTATCAGACTAAAGAACTACACATGGTGGCTATTGTTCTTAAATACAGGAAGTCTTTTCTAATAATAATACTACTATGCATACTCTGGGTTGTCGGGCACCACAGGGGTTGTCATTTGGAACTCCATGAGATTGATGAGGAATGGAGAGGCTTTAGTCCTCAGGTTGATGGGTGATTAGGTGTGATCTGTACCATAAAAGGATAAAACGGTACGGATGTCAGATGCAGTTGAATAGTATGTGACAGTTGGAATGGAACATAGACAGTGAGTATAGCTACAGTATAGACAACTGGGGCTACTTACCAAATATTTTCAAACTGTTGGTGGAGAGCTGTTAAAGCAATATAAAACAAGTGAATATTACTTCAACTAATTAATAACAGTATATCTACTGGGATTTATTGTCAGACTTACAAAGTTTGGACCCAAGTTTCTTTTAATTCTCTTTTTATTTTCTTCTTTTCTTTTCTTTTCTCTTTCTTTTAGTTTCTACTCTGGGAACTGGGGATAGGGTTTAGCATGACATAATGGTCACACTGTCACATGTCACATGTCATGATCACAGTAATGGTCACAAGTCATGTGGTAGCAAAGGAAGGACATAGAAGGTTCTGGAAAGATAATATCATACCACATGTTTAACACATGTTGACCTTAAGGCAAATACATGGTCATTTAGAGTAGGCTAAAAGTAGTAGTGGCATGGACCATGAGGTTTTAGTATATAAGGTAGACAATCCTGTACAGAGTTCTCTATCAAGTTCTCTTGTATAAACCCTATACAAGGTTCCTCTTCTTGACCAATCCTAAGGTCTTTAAGTCATAACATTTATACATCCAGGATGTCTATATTACTGATCTATTGCTATAGTATACTCTGAGCCCTTATTTTTAATCTTTCTTTTTCCTGTTTCCTGATCTTATATCTCTTTTCTTTTCCTTTTGATAATGAAGGAAAATATGACTACTGGATATGACAATACATGATGGTAGAAGGTGCTAAAACAATATTGTCAGGTCACATAGTACATGCATATTGTCCTCATAGTAGACATATGAACTTTAGAGTAGAATAATTTGAATGTGTGCACAAACCATGTATACTAGTATATATTGTAGTAATAAAGTGAGGACTCCTGGTTGAGTTTCTCTTGTGATCCTATAAGAGATACCTTTGAATTACTATTTAAGTTTCAGCCTCAAGTTGTTAGGGTGACTGGTTGTTAAACTGGAGCATAGATGACAATTACAAGGTTCTAGAAGCCTTAGAAATCACTCTGATAGCTCAGGAATCATCCAGTAAACTGTGGACAACTGTAAATGACTAGAAGTCAAAAACATGTTCACAATATGTTGTACATATGATCAGGTGACATACTAACTAAGTAAAATATTATTCCAAGTCTAAGTCCATATTAGCTATGCTAGAACTAAGAAGATCACTTCTAACACTGGTGGAGTTCATGGGATTTAGTAGACTTTCATAATCTCTAGAAAGTTCTAAGTATATTGATTAAAAAGTATAAGTGGCACTTACTTCCAGAGAGAACAGAATGAGACCTTTGGAGGTGACAACTATCCTAAATACTACTAGAGTACATTCTAATCTGGTGGAACAACACTGACATAACTAAAGAATGATAACACCTAGATAGTCAGAGACTCTGGTGGAAATATCTAGAATATTGTTTGGAAATGGCAGATACTTATCTGATGGTTAGTGGAACATGAAGTGATGTTACTGAGATATTAGCAGTATTTAGAATTAGAGTACAAGTATGATGGAGCTAATGTTATGAAATCTGTAATCTTGGCAATAGATGATAGATATCACAATATAATGTCATATATCTATTTAACTCTATTATGAATAACACTTTTCTAGCATCTGATTTGCCTCAAATATTTGTAGAAGAAGATATTTTTCTTTCTAGTCTACTTATCTTCTTTTGGTATGAATTTACCTGGTTCCTTTTTATGTCCAATTACTCCATAACTGATTATATGGCTTCTCATAATCTCTATAGAGCTCTGGACTTCATTTCCAAGGACTCTAGTGTACCCAGTGTAGTTATCTGACTCCTCCAATTCTTGAATATAGTCTTAGTTACTAAGTACTAGTATTTAAGATGCCTAGCTACTCTGTAGTTTTTTAGTTTGAAAATCAGCTAGTGTAGTGCATTATTTTGGGTGTTTATGCTCAGAAGTCCAACTTTCTTCATGTTCTGCTTCTTATTAATATTCTCTTCCCAAATATGGACTACCATAACATGCAGAGACATAGCACATCTACTGAAGCTAAGATTATTTAGGATCTGCATCTGTACATGTTAAATAATGTTCCCATAACTCAATATAAAAGTAGTCTTTCATCTTTACTCAAAGGCTTAAGTCATAACATCTTGAGTGGTAGTATATAAATAGGGATCTTTTTTTTGTTCCTCTCTACTTAAGGCCTATATAAATATACTAGAATAGGAACTAAGAATAAAGACTCAAAAAATAAGAAAAGTATATTGTTAGAGAAACTGGTGAAGTCTGCAGAGTTTAGTAGACTTTCACAATCTCTAGAGAATCCTAAGTTGTATTTTTCACAGTTATCAAGTACATAACTCATTTTCAGGGAGTTCTAAGAAAACAGGATGAAGTTTTCCAAAAACAACAGCTGTTCTAAATACTTGGGAGTCTATTCTAATTAAATAAGACATTAGGTGGAATATTTGCTAATATAATCAAAAATGATGGAGCCAGATGGTCAGAAACCCTAATAAAGAGACATTGAAAAATAGTGGAATCTTATTGGCAGTAGCAAGAGAAAGTGATTTGTTGTAATTATAGAAACAATATTGAACAGAAGTCTGGCAGAGTTAAAACTTGAGATTTCAGAAAAGAGGCCTACAGGATTAACAATAAACATTGGTAGTATTTGTAACTTAAATTTTGGTAAAGTGGCAGATTGTCATAGACTGACTTCTGAGACTTCTGCTTTCTAACTTCTGGTTATAACTCTAACCATATTTAAGCATACTTCCCTATCTGTAATAATTTACACACAGATCAGCCTCTTGTGTTTCATCTCCTGATAACTTGTCATCTAGACTCCCAGTTATCTTATATTTTAGAAACTGCTTCTATAATGTCTTTTTAGTTAACTCTTATACTATTATTCCTTAGCCACAGTTCCAACTGAAGACTTAGTTGTTATAATCTTAAATCCTTAGAGTGGGATAAAAAAACAAACTCTTGTATTAGAGTAAACACAAAAGAACTCGATAGAGAGCTCTTTACAAAATAGTCTACTTTATATACTCCTACAGATGGTCCATGCTAGGTACTTGTGCATCCTACCCTAAATGACCATGTGTCAAGCATGAGGCCAACATGTGGTGTCCATGTTGTATGATATCATTTTGTTCCAGAACTTTCTACTCCTTTCTCTTACGTCCCATGATCAATGCTGTGACTACACCATCAGATGTGACTAATGTGACTGATCACTTCTAACCCTAACCCCAGAGTTCTAAAAATAGAAAAATGAAAAATAAATTGAAAGGAAAATAAAATGAGAAAGAAAATAAAGAAAAAACTAAGTTTATATTCTTCGATCTTGACATTAGTCTAAGTATAAAACTAAGTAGATATTCTATAGTCTCTAGTCTGAAAATCGACCATGATTCAACTAAGAACCTTTTTCTCACTTCTTCTTGATTATTTGAAATTATAATTATACAATAGGCAATAGATGTAATATATAAGTTGAGGCCAAGACTGTTATCCAAGATTATATTGCCCATCTATAAATAAGCTTCCAAGCTTGATTCATAATCCAGATACTTATCCAATCTCATAGATTTTCACATCTGTTTCCCAAATAAGTTTCTATACTTGATCTGACCTTTTTTCTATACACTTAATCATGGATATCCACTCAAAGAAAGTTCCATTCTACCTTGCCTTCACCCATCCTGCTATTCTCTTGACAGTATCTTGACACAGATCTCTTTATATCTACTTTCTTTTTTAGATTGCTGTGACTCAAAGCAAGAAGTACTAGTTGGAAATTGATGCTCTGAAAGTCTACTAAGTAAATAAACTGTGAGGCTGTAGAATTAAGCTAGTGAAATTCTGCTACTCAGTCAGATATAAAAATATCTGCAGTGTTCTTTTACAAGTTTGCTTTTAGGCCAAAGCCAGTACTTTTTTGCAATGTTAACAACTATCCAAGATCTTCTCTACCTCCTAATCTTTTTCTCCATCAATTATAATCAGGTCTGGAAAAGGACTAAAACATCTTCTGGAGATTAAGTTATCAAAAGCAGTAGTAAGCTTGACTACTAGAAATACCAAATATAATCTTTGTAGTGTGGAAAGGAGTTTGAGATAGTATATCATAAAATGAACTACTTACTTATTTGTGATATCTGAACCTTGGGTATACTCTCAGAGGTTTAGGAGTGATTCAGAAGTTCAATAATAATAACAATGATAATAATTGATAATAATTGATTAGAGATAAATGATAAATGATAAATGATATTGTTAAGTCTGAGGTTTAATTCTTAGACACAGAGGTATATATATAAAAGAGTAATAGTCTGTGTACAACCTATTTCCATTGCATAATTAATACTTGTACCTGATAGGGCTGTCATTTGCCATAGTAGATATTAGGCTAATTTTAGAAGGCAACTACATTGATATGCTTGTATTTCTATGTATACTGATTTTCCTATAATATATAATATATTATCAGAAACAGTTTGATGAGAGCTTTCCAATACAAGTTTGATTATGTAAATCTGCCTAGTTGTTCCTGAAATGATAGCCAATGAAACTTATAGTTACTGATAGTCTAATATCTCAGTAATCTGTTATCACTTTTGTACATCCAGGATATATGCAAATAACCCTTATTTTGTTGTAACAACCAACACTGTGATGGCAAAATATACACAAACTTACATATAACTGATATATCTCCATCACTTTCATATTGGAGTTTACAAAACAGAGTCTCTTCTACTACAACATACACTATTTATACTAATACATCATGTTCTGTGCTCTGCACTAGTTACCCTACCCTAAAGTTACATGTGTTGACCATAAGTCTACTATGTTTTAACTATAAAACAGATATACTATAGCTATATCTTCTGCCTTCTGCCTTTATTATACTAGAAACTTCTACTATCTTCTAGACCTATGACATCACCTCATGTGACATAGTCATGTGATCCTCCATCACTAAATAAAAGAAAGCTAAACTAAAAGAAAAATAAACTCTGTAAAATTAAAGTAAAACTATATTAAAAGAAATGAAGTCTAGAAGTGGTCCATTAGTCATGGAGATATAAGTTAAATAAAGTTTACATAGTATAACATGAGTTCTACTTGTTTCTCTACCATGTAAGATCTGAGGCAGCAATGAGACAACTTGGCAGAATAGCATGTTATGTGGATATCCTATTATAGACTGATTTCTGAGACTTCTAAAAATTTCCACTTCATAACCTTAGATAAGATACTTACTAGTTTTAGAGATACTTTCACATCTACACTTACTCATATACAGATTAGCCTCTCATATTTCACTTATCACCTAGATTCCAGATTATTTTATATCTTAGAAACCATCTCTATAATATCTTCCTAATTATTCTCTATACTATTATTTCCTTAGTGTTATATACAAGTTCACCTGTCTGGAAATTACATTCCCATGGTGATATCATCTCCCAATTATACAAGTCCACCTTTCATGATGGCCATCTTTTTTGCAACATGCCTTATGGTGGTGCTGCAACCATTCAGGTATTCTGTCTTCCATGGCAGAAATACTCCTATTCAACTCAGTCTTCCATGACAGAGTTACTCCTGTCAGTATTTCAACACTGAAACCTCTGCTCAGGGTAATAGGGGCTATACCACTGAAACCCTGAGCATCTCCTATAGTAGGAACTCATATATAAGACTAGTAGTTACACTGTAATTTGCTAGTCTGATAATCGATGAAGATAACTTCTTATTGAACTTGATCTCCAGTGTTCAACAGTGACACACCAAATCAGTACTCACTCCTATCTCAGACTTCTCCCTATCATCTGAAGTTGTGACCATGTGGCAGACAGGCAATGCAGCACATAAGCTGAAGCCAAGGTCGTTCCACAAGTCCGCACATCTCTGAGTCCATATTGCGGACTTTCACCCCCGGTGTGAACCACACCTGACACTCAGCCACAGTTCTGTTTACAAAACTCAGTATTTAAGACCAAGTAGATACTCTGTAGTTTCCCCAGTCTGGTAATTGACAAACCAAGTGAGTTGCTTCTTTTCTGTTATCTCTATCTCTTATTTGAAATTGTAACCATGTAATAGATAGTGGCATAACATATAACTTGAGATAAAGGTTATTATATATATAGTCAGTCACAAGTTCACAGATAAGCTTCCATGCTTGATCTGAAGCATGGGTATTTCTACCTATCTCATAGATACTCACATCTATTTCTAGATAAGTCCTAAACTTGATCTAACCCCTCTTCCAAGCAACTAACCATAGATATTCACTTGAAGCAAGAACTATGCTTGATATGTCCAAGAAGTCTAGAAATATCTTATTACCAGGGCAGAACACCAAGGTGGGAGAGTACATCTTCAATTATAGTATTTGGCCATGTTTTCTTAAAACTTGCAAATAGCAGACCTTGCCTCTTCTAATGTAGACTTCATACAATTAGTAAACTTCAAGATATTCTCTAGCTTTGATCTTATTTGGTGAGGCTCAAACCCCATCCATGGTAATCATCCTATATTGAGAAGAAACAGTAGTTGCTGTGTGGAAGAGTATATATGATTGTTGTGCTGAAACTCTATCAGCAGAAAAAGACCTTGCTAGTTACTCTACTGCTCATTAATGAATATTCAGAGATATTGCTTGAGCTTTTGATTCATACACTCTGTTTATTTATCCAATTGAGGATGCTAGACTGTAAACAAAGCAATTTTGACTCTAAGTATCCAGTAAAGTTTCTTGGTAAAGAATACTACAAACTGTAGTCCTCTATCTAAAACAGCACAAATGGAAAGACTGTAAAGCTTCCAAATGTGGTGTAGAAAGAGTGTAAGTTGGAATGAAGTGAGCCCTCTTTGAAACAGAGTCTACCATTATCATTACTATGTTGAACTCCACAGACTCAGGGAGTTCCACAATGAGGTTGACATTGATGGTTTTTTATCTTGGATTTGGCACAGACAGTGGATGTAGTTCTCCTAGAGGTAAGTGATAAATAGACTTGGTCTGTAGACATAGATCACAAGTACTGACATATTGGCCAATGTGCCTGAATATTTGAAGCCACAAGTAGTTCTGTAACACCAGTTCCAGAGTCTTCCAATGCTTGGCATGCCCAGCAACCTTTGTATTATGATGAAGGGAGACAATGTGCTGTCATAAGTTTGAAATATTAGAAACATAGACCTTTTCCCAAAAAAGAAACAATCTATCTACCTCTGACTATTCAGAAGACTGTATCAACTTGGAGAATAATTGACAAAGTTTTCTAGCTATATAGACTACTAGTTTTTCTTACTGATCTTCTTTGTTACTTTAGTGAATGTCTGTTAGAAGACTATGTTCTTCTTCTTTAAATGCTAGCTCTTCTATTGCATATATTGCTAGAAACTCTGGCTTAATTAAGACTACATCCTCATTATCACATAAACCATTACTATGGTCTAGCCTTTAAGACAGTATATCTGGCTTTCTTATAAACTTATCTGGATAATGATATAGAACAAAATCAAATCTTGCCAGGTATAATGACTACTATGCTTGTCTACAGTTAAGTTTTTTGGTTATTATGAAGTACTTCAAGTTCTGATGGTCTGTCCAAACCTCTTGTAAGTCTGGGTAGACTTCACTTGACTCAAATACCAAATACTGAGTGCTCAAGGCTGTAATGCTTAATGTAAGAGTAAGAAAGTATCACAGAGGAAACTGTAATTGTTTAGGTAATTATGTAATATATAATCAATAATATTACCAGACAATAATAGAAAGAAAATATTGTCTGGCAATGAAATCATACCAAAAGGCTAGAGCTGAATGTTAAGTAGTAATCTCTAGGATTACACCTCTATAGAATTCAGCACATCTTCCAGAAAATGTCACTAGTCCTCTAACACCTGGATGATTGCCAGCATTCTTTGTTGTTAATTCTATAATTGCATTTAACAAAGGAGAGAGACTTGTTAAAGAATGCCACTAGATTTTCTTACCATCTGCTTTCAATTCTTGAGAGAAGACTGCTTCTGTTGTATAGTCTAAGCTATCCACTTTAATACAGAAGGAAACAGTGGTATTTACAGTTTGTGTGAAAATGTCAAGAAAGTATCAAAAAGAGTAGTATCAGGATAGAATAGAACTTGCTTTGAGTAGATATCTATGATTAGTTGCATAGGAAGAGAGTCAGATCAAGTATGGAAAATTATCTGGGAAACAAATGTGAAAATCCATGAGATTGGATAAGTACCTGGATTGCAGATCAAGCTTGGAAGCTTATCTGTGGATTAGTAATATGATCTTGAATAACGACCTTGGCCTCAACTTATGTATTGTATCTACTACTTGTTGTGTGGTTATAACTTTAAGTAATAAGGTTTCAAGAAAGACTAACTGATAGTTTAGTTGGAGAAGTAAGAGGTAATTCTTAGTCAATTTCCAGACTGAAGACTACAGAGTATCTACTTAGTCTTATATACTGAGTCTGTAGTCAAAAATATGGCTAGAGAAATAATAGTGTAGGAGATAACTAAGAAGATATTATAGAGACAGTTTCTAGAATATAGGATGATCAGAAGTCTAAATGATGAGTTGCTAGAAGATGAAACATGAGAGGTTGATCCATGCATAAACAATCATGGATGCAGAAGTACATTTAGGTAGTTAGAGTCCTAAATAGAAGTCAGGGAGTGGATATCTCAGAAGTTAGTCCATGATAGGAATACTATCTTCCACTTATCACTAGGCTTGATACAAACATTGTTGAATCTCCAATGAGCATCTAGCTTAGTAAAATAGTAGACTTCTTAGAGTTTGGTGACTAGTTCTAAGATCAGGGAAAGTAGGTACTTGTTCTTGATAGTCATTACATTAAAAGTTTTATAATCTTGTACCAACTGAAAAATGCCATTCTTTTTCTTGATAAAAAAGACTGGCACAGCCATAGGGGATGTAGAAGAGTATATCCATCTTGTATGAAGATTCTCAGTAATGAATACATCTAGCTCAGATTGTTTTGCAGAGAACAAGAGATATATCTTAAATAATTTGGGCTCAGCTTTGGGAACTATTTTGATAGTATAGTTCTACTTATGTTATACAATATATTTCTTGATGAACACTCTCAAATCACTGAACATACAGGGGGATAACAGAGATGTTTTCTTTGATCTGGTTCTAGTAAAAGGCTTCTAAGAGATATTGAGGAAGAGCTATATAGCTACTATGTGAAGATTAAGAGCCAAAAATTCTGAGTACAACCAGGTCATGTTAAAATGATTGCCTAACTCTTCTTGGTATTTGGCAGGAGTTCATAGAGTTTGAGATCTGTTCTTCAAATCATTTATCAAAGTGAGAAATGAATCTGATCTATAT
>Ga0157364_1009041_pt1 | contig 10335 bp, 9 predicted proteins | sample AttsexASBM2_FD_111476 | JGI IMG/M metagenome (GOLD analysis project Ga0157364, IMG submission 111476) | Fungus gardens microbial communities from leaf cutter ant in Ribeirão Preto, State of São Paulo, Brazil - Atta sexdens ASBM2 | ecosystem: Host-associated > Fungi > Mycelium > Unclassified ... | reverse complement strand
TTCTCCCAAGTCTTGTGATCAGTCTTGTAATTACGCCATTGTTTTGTGACTGATGTGACAGCGTGACTGATAAACCCTAACCCGAGTTGTTCTAAAAATAGAAAAAGAAAAGAAAAAAGAAAAAGAAAACTAAAATAAAATGAAAAAGGAAAATAAAAATGAAGTCCATCGTCAACAATCTTGACAATTTGGAGGTGGAGACAAGAAATCAGTAAAGGTGACAGAGTTAAAAAGATTAGAGCAAGAAGGAAGAACAATAGAGGAGTTTGTGCAGGAGTTTAGAAGAACAACAAGAGATAGTAGATATGAAGAAAGACTGTTGGTAGAAGAGTTTAAAAGAGGAATAAGTGCCACAATATGCTGGAAGCTCATCAAGTCAGAATAGCAGCCCAGCATAATTGAGCAGTAGTATAATCAGGCCATTGCTCTGAACAGGAATGAGAGAGAGAGCAGGAGAGAAGAGGAAAGATTGAGAGGCAGATAGAAGTAGGGGCTATAAGCTTCAAAGCAAAACCAACAAGGGGCATCCAGGCAATAATAGCCACAGCTCCAAATATAGCTGAGGAGATAGGAGGTTCAATAATAGTGGGTATCAGTAAGATCTGCTTTATTGAAAGAACAAAAATAGAGATGGTATACCCCAATCAGAGGGTAGGGTTTGCTCAATAAGACCTATATACTATAGATGTAGATTATAGGAACCAGAACTACTACAACTGTGGAAGGTTTGGTTACTTAGCTAGGAATTGCAGAAATAAGAGAATAGAGAACAGAGTTGAGAAGGAAAGAAGACTAGAATATGAACAAGACAATAGACAGAGATTAATGATAGAAGGGGAAAAGGACAAAGAAAAAATAATTTAAATGTGGAAAGGAATATAATAGTCTTCAATTATATTCCAGTAACAATAGGTTTGTAATGCTTGTAAGAGCAATAGACAATATATCTTGTTATAGCCTTGACAATAGAGACATGTTAAGAGAAGTGATAGTAAAGATTCAGTTGGAAAGAATTGATACACAAGAAGGAGTTACAGTGGAAGCATTGCTGGATAGTATATTACAGGATTGGTAGTTAGTTCAGAGTTTGCAAGAAAGCAAGGATTTAAGTTGAAGAAAATGAAAAGACCAATATATGTAAGAAATGTAAATGAAATATTTAACAAGGAGAGGCCTATAGAAAACATGGTAGAAGTCAATATCTATTACTAAGGGCACAGAGAGAGAATAGAGATTGATGTGATTGGGGAACAGAAATAGAACGTGATCTTGAGAATGCTATGGCTTATATATTACAATCCTGAGATTAACTGGAGAACAAGAGAAGTAAAAATGATGAGGTGTCTGAAGGAATGTGAAAAGCAGTAGAGACAAAAACAGGGGAAGTTAGAATGGCAAAAGTAAAAGGAAGAAGAAGAAAAAAAGAAGAATCCAGAAAGAAAAGAAAAGAAAAGGCAGAAAAGAAGAAAGAAAAGAGAAAACCAAAGAAAGAATGTAAGATGAAGGTGAGAAAAGTAGTGGAAGAATGGAAGATTTGGGATGAGAAAGAAGAAGTGGCAAAGTTGGAGGCAGAAGCAAGAAAGATGGTTTCAGAAAAATTCTATAAGTAGATTCATGTCTTTGGAAAGAAGACAAGTGAATAGATGCCTACCAGAAAACTTTGGGACCACACAATAGATATGAAGAAAGAATTTGTGCTGAGAAAAGAGAAGGTATATCCATTGTTGAGAGAAGAAAGAGAGGAGGCACACAAGTTCATCTCTAAACAGTTGAGGAAGGGATATATTAGACCCTCAAAATTGCCTCAAACCACACCAGTGCTTTTTGTAGGGAAGAAGAATGGAAAGAAGCAGATGGTACAAGATTATCAATATCTCAATGAGTGGACAGTAAAAAACAATTATCCATTATCACTTATTTTAAATGCCATTGAGAACATTGGGACCAAGAAGATATTTATGAAAATGGATTTGAGGTGGGATTATAACAATGTAAGAATAAAAGAGGGAGATAAGTGGAAAGCAGCTTTTACAACACCAGAAGAATTGTTTGAACCAATAGTCATGTTTTTTGGATTAACAAATTCATCAGCTACATTTCAGGCCATGATAAATGAGTTACTAAGAGACTTGGTTAATATGGAGAAGGTAGTTGTGTTTATAGACAACACAATGATAGAAACAGAAGGAGAGGAAGAACATGATGAGCTAGTCAAAAAAGTGATAAGGAGGTTGGCAGAAAACAATTTGTATATAAAGCTGGAGAAGTATAAGTGGAAGATGAGAGAAGTTGAGTTTTTAGGAGTGGTAATAGGACTGGAGGAAATTAAGATGGAGAAAGATAAGGTAAAAGGGGTATTAGATTGGCTGACACCAAAGTATGTCAAGGATGTGCAGAAGTTCTTAGAGTTGGTGAATTACTATTACTGATTTATCAAGGACTTTGCATTCATAGCCAGACCATTGCATAATATGGTCAAAAAGGATTGGAAGTGGGAGTGGACAGAAAGACAGAAAAAAATGTTTAAGAAGTTGAAGGAGAGATTCACAAAAGAACTGGTATTAGCAACACTGAACTTAGACAAAAAAAATGAGAATAGAAGTGGATGTGTTGAACTATGCTATAGGAGGGATGTTATCTATAAAGTGTAAAGATGGGAAGTGGAGACCAGTGGCATTTCTTTCAAAATCTTTGAATAAAATAGAAAGAAATTATGGAATTTATGATAAAGAGATGTTGGTAGTCATTAGGAGGTTGGAAAACTGGAGGCATCTATTAGAGGGCACTAAATACAAGTTTAAGGTCTGGGCAGACTATAAGAATCTAGAATATTTCATGAAAGCACAGAAGTTAAATCAAAGACAAGCTCATTGAGCATTGTATTTGTCAAGATTTGATTTTACCTTGAAACATGTGCCAAGCATAAAATGGGAAAAGCAGATGGACTTTAGTAGGTGACCAGACTGGAAAGTAGGGGTAGAAAATGACAATAATAATCAAGTATTTATTAAAGACTGTTGGCCGTGCAATTTATACAAGATAATAATAGATGGACCAGAAGTAGATATAGTAGAGAAAATAAAAAAAGCTAGGAGTAAGGATAAAAAGATAGTTAGAATAGTAGAAGAAATGAAGAAAGCAGAGGTAAAAGCATTGAGAGAAAAAGAGTGGAAAATAGAAGGAGACTTAGTATTGAAGAAGGGTAAAGTGTATGTGCCAAAGAACAAAGAATTGAAGATAGAGATAATCCAGTTGCATTATAATGTGCTGGTAGCAGAACATGTGTTACAAACTCAAGTCCTATGAGTTAGACAAGTAAATGAACCTTGTATTGGGTTAACACAAGAGAACTCAATAGAGAACTCTGTACAGAAATGTCTACCTTATATACTAAACTATGATGGTCCATGCTACTACTTTTCTAACCTACCCTAAAAACCATGTGTTTGCCTTAAGGCTAACATGTATACTATATGTTGTTATAATATTATCTGTTCAGAACCTTTTACATCTTTCTCTGTGATCTTGTGACTTGTGACTATGTCATCTGATGTGACTGGTATGTGACAGCATGATCTTGTCTCCCTAACCCTAACCCTAGGTTCAAGAAATAGAAAAATATCTTAACAGAAAATAATAAAATAAAAAAAGGAAAACTAATAAAAAGGAAATTTTAAACAAAAAAGCTAGTATCCAAGCTTTGCATTTCTGACAGCATGAAGGGAAGTGGAAGATGATAGAGTTGGTGACAAGGAATTATTGGTGGCCAGGAGTAACAAAGGATGTAGGAAGATATGTGGAAGATTGCAATATATGTCAGAGAATGAAGAATAGGATAGAGGTGCTAGCAGGAAATTTAAAGTTAAGTAAGGTTCCAGAAAAACTGTGGACATATCTAATAGTGGACTTTATTACAAAGTTACTAGTAGTAACTGGGAAGGATGCAATTCTAGTGGTCTGTGATAGGTTGTCAAAAATAATGCATTTTGTGGCAATTATAGAAAGGACATCAGCAAAAGAATTAGCAAAGTTGTTCAGAAATAATATGTGGAAATTACATGAGTTACCAGAAAGTATAGTATTGGATAGGGGACTGTAGTTCACAGCAGAGATGATGAGGGAGTTGAATAGTTTATTGGGAATTGAAATAAAGTTGTCAATAGCCTTCCATCCACAAACAGATAGTTAGATAGAGAGAATGAATTAGGAATTAGAGTAGTACCTGAGATTCTTTGTAGACCACAGACAAAAGAATTGGCCAGAGTGATTGGCATCAGCAAAGTTTGTAATCAATAACAATACACACTCAACAACTAAAATATCTCTGTTTATGGAAAACTATGGTAGAAAGTTAAGAATGAGAGTAGACTTAAGAAGAAAGGGAAAGATGGAGAAAGCAATGGAGTTTAGAGAAAAGATGAGGAAGATACAAGAAGAAGTAGGAGTGGTGTTGACAAAAGCATAGGAGGAAATAAAGAGACAAGCAGATAGAGGAAGGAAGGAAGTGGAAGAATAGAAAGTAAGGGACAGAGTAATGTTAAGTACAAAAGATTTTGTATTTAAAGAGAGACTGGTAAGGAAATTAGTAGATTGATATATCATTTCATACATAATTGATGAGGTAATCTCTACCAATACAGTCATAATCTGACTGCAAACTTCAATGAAAATCCATCTGGTAGTAAACATTAGTTGAGTAGTATAGTATAAGAAGCAAGTAGGAGAGTAGAAAAAAGAGGAAGTAAAACCAGTAAAAGTAGAAGGATTTGAAGAGTAAGAGATAGAGAAAATATTAAATAAAAGAAAAGTAAGAGAAGTTATAAAGTATTTGGTATGATGGAAAAGGTTTATAGTAGAGCAAGATAGTTGGGAAAAGAAGAAGGATTTGGAAAATGCAAGAGAGCTAGTAGAAGAGTTTGAAAGGAGGATGAATGCAGAAGTGAGAAGACAAGAAAAGTTAGATGCAGCAGAAGAAAAGAATTTTAGAAGGGGAGAATTACCAGGAAAGTTTATAGTAAAGATGTTATATAGATGAGATGATAGGAAATTCAAAAATGAGTATTTAAAGAAGTTAGAAAGAAATTGGGAAAAGTGGGAGAGAGGAGATAGAATGATAAAGAAAGATAAACCAATAAGTTCCTCCAGAAGTAGGAATCTTGAAGAGGGGGTAATATCAGAGATATGAAGCTTGGACTTGAGTTTTTTCATTTAAGTTTTCTTTATTATTTTTCTTTTCTTTTCTTTTCTAAAATTAGGGTTAGGGTTAAAGTGACATCATGATCACACTGTCACACATTGGTCACAGTAACAATTACATGATCAGATAATACACAGTAGAATATGGTGAAACATTCAAGAGCAATAATGTCATACAATATATATCACATATGTTAACCTTATGGCTGATACATAGTCTTTAGGACAGACTAGAAATAGTCAAGCATGGACCAACAGTAGTTAGTATATAAAGATAGATATATTGTACTGAGAACTTCATTGAGTTCTCTTGTATTAACCTAATATAAGGTTCATTCACTTAACTAACTCTAAGGTTTTGAGTTTGTAATATTTAGGTCCTTTATTAGCTTCTCTCATTGCTCAGTAGTTAATTGTTGACCATTCAATCTTACTGAGTATTTACAGATCATATGGTTTGGATCACTACAGTGGTAATATTCTTTTGTAGGAGTGAAGTAAGGTCTCTGAGCAGTATCTATATTTATGGAAACATCTACATAAAGTACTAGTAGGAGCTAGTATAGAAAGAATGAGAAGGTAAGAGACAGTTACTTAGAAATAGAAATGATTAAGAAACCTTACAATGTTTGGAAGTTGAAGAGAACAGAGGAGGTAATACATTGAAATGTTTCATTCACTTGTTATTACAAACTCAAGACTTTAAAGCAAGTTAAGAAAAAGAACCTTATACTAGAATTAACACAAGAGAACTTGATGGAGTTCTTAGTATAGGATTGTCTACCTTATATACACTAGACTACTAGTCTATACTATACTACCATTAGCCTACCTTAAAGGGCCATGTATTTTCCTTAAGGTTAACATGTATAATACATACTATATGATATCATCTTTGTTCCAAAATCTTCTAGAATATTCTTTATAACATGTGATTGTGTGACAGTTTGTGACAGTCATGTGTAATGTCATGCTAATCTCTAACTCTAAGTCTGAAAATAAAATAAAATAGAAAGTAAAAATAAAAATCAGAAAGAAAAATAACAAAATATTCAAGTTTATTGTCTTGAACTCTGATACTTGTCTAGTCTGGTCAATTTTGTGTACAGTTTCAAACTAAGTGGTAGAATTTATATCTTTAAGTCTCCTAACTAACAAGATTATAATCTAATTCTGAATTGTTGCTTGAAGTTTGTAGTGAAACATAATGACTATAGTATGAGAGTCAGTGTAGCTGACTTTTGAATTCAATGCCTGAAACTTATCTAGGTAATTCTCTATAGTATAGGTCTCTTAATAGTAGGTTGTTTCTTCTAACTTGTTGGTGGCTTTTATAATAGCATTAATAGAGAAGAAATAGATGTTAAAAAGCTCTTTGAACTCTGGCCAAGTGGTGGTAGAGAAGAAACCTATACTAGACTCTTTTCTAAACAAGCTCTCTAATTATTTTGCAGTTTAACTACTTCTGAAGAAGATGAGGGCCTAGATGATCTTATTTTGATTACAAGTGAATTATATAAAGAGTAAGAGCTTAAGAAGGCTTGTCTAGTTTGTTGATTACTATTAAAGTCTAGAGATGAGGGAACATGGGTATGAGTATTAGAGTTGAACTATCAGATAGTAGACTTTGTTTTTCTTTTATTTTTTCTTATCTTTATCTATTTTCTTATTTGGAACTTAGGGTTAGAGTTATAGTGTGACATTTCATGTGACTGTTATGATTTGGTCACACATGTCACAGTCACAGTCACATATCACATACAATAATATAAAAGATTCTGGAATAATAACATTGTCATAAACTTCATTCAGCTTGTATCTGTTATAATCAATACCTTGAGAATGCATTATGAAGATGGGCAAAGGGTATAATGACATGATCGGCTGTACTGTAGTTGTCTCAGTCAGTGCCTCATGTAGTAGGCACTCCTGCCTTGCTTCATCTTTATTACTCCCTCATGTTATCTGACTCATATATTACATAGACTATATGATACTCTTTCTTCTTTGTAGTATATATAGTATAGATACTCTCATGTATCCTTACGCTTTACCAATTTTATCATCCCTTATCCTTTCTCAAGTCTTTGCCTAAGTGCAACTTAAGCTCTAGCTTAAGGTCGTAATAGTATCTCCACAATTAGTAGACCAATTTTCACAAACTAAGTTGCACTGTAAAGCCCCAAATGATGGCTATCTGTACATCTGTGGGATGTATAAAAGTAACAACAAACAACTGAGATATCAGATCATCAGTAACTGTAAAATCTTTGTTTGTTAATATCTTATGAACAACTAGATGGATTTGCACAATCAAACTTGTGTTAGAAAATATTCATTAAATTATTCCTAACAATATATGGTATATCTCATAGTAATAAGTATTCATAGAGATACAAGTATATTAATATAGTAACATAATTAGTTATCTTTTAAAATTAGCCTGACAGCTACTATGATAGATGACAGCTCTTATTAGATATGAGTTTTGATTATGTGATGGCAACAGCTTGCGCACAGACTTAATAATATCAATTTATATCAATCTTTATTCTTTATTATATATATTGATCTTAATCATCATTGTCATTATTATTGAACTTCTGAATTACTCCTAAACCTTTGAGAGTATACCAAATGTTCAGATATCACAAATAAGTAAGTAGTTCATTTTGTAATAAACATTATATAATATGTTTATTATGTATTGATCTTATGAATAATATATAGTCTTTAGAGTAGGTTAGTATTAGTCTTATACAAACCACTAACTAGTGTATATAAGGTAGATATATTGTACTAGGAACTCTATTGAGTTTTCTTGTGTAAACACTATATGAGGTTCTTTTGTTGACTAATTACTAAGTTTTCAATCATAATAGTAGGTCAAGATTGATAGAAGGAATTTCTAGGTACAGAAGCATTAGATAGTGAAGATAGTCTTATTATAGAGAAAGAAAATACACAAAGTGAGAAAAGACAAGAGAGGTTGAGACATGAAGGTAAGTAGTTCTGAACTACCAGACCAATTAATGTATTGATATTCCAGAGAGGGAGATTCTGTTCTGCTATTAGAGCAACTGAATGAATTCTATAGTATTTCAGTGAAGTTTATGTTTTAAAAAGGATTTTAAGTATATTATATACATAGTATACCTTCAGAAAGATTTCAAGAGGATAGAATAAGATCTTTTGAAAGTAGTGAGCTACTATAAGTATCTCTACAGTCTATACTAATCAAGCAGAATAGATATAAACAGAAAATGATAGGGACTAGTGTTGTAGACTCAAAACCTTAGAGTTGGTTCCGAGACTAAACCTTATACTGGGTTGATACAAGAGAACTTGATAAGGAGCTCCTACTAATATCTACCACTATATATACTATACTGTCCTGGTCCGTGCTACAACATTATATTACCGACCCTAAAGTCCATGCTTCATCCTCATGTCCTATTACTCATTCACATGTGTTTTCCATAAGGTCACCATGCTTCCTACATGTGCCCTGACGTCATACCCTCTACCCTACTCCATTGTCCTATGTCATCACTCTTAATCTCCATCATATATGCATACACCATGTGTGCACTATGAGGAACCCTTGTCCCTTGATGCCATCTCCTAACCCTAACTCCATCTCTAGACTCTTCCCGATTCTTCTAGACCGCTCTAGACTATTCCACATGACTTCCAGGTCACGTGCCTATCTCCTATCCCTTTGTCCATTGTAGACTAATAATTATCTAAGGTCCTAACCCTAACCCTAGTCCAAAGTCTGTCCACATCCTTGCGCTATAACAACTAGATGGTTAGAAATCTTAATGGAAACATCTAGAAGGTTGTCTAAATAGGAAAGAAGCATGAAGAAATGCTAATAGAATTGATAGTAGTAAGTATGGCTTATGATAGTAGCACCATAGGTTTGATTGGGATTTTGATGATTATTGAATATTACAGGCTTTGTATAGGGTTCTGTTTAGATAATAAATATTATGGGCTTTTAGGGTAGTTTAGAGCTTGCTGTGCAAAAGTGTTGGATCCTCTTATAGTTTTTAGGTACTGCTTACAAGATAATCATATTCTCTTTCCTCTAAATATAGTCTAACAAGCTGACAACTATTTAATCAATATTCTGGACTACTCTATTCAAGTTTCAAGCCACTTGGTATTATTATTCCTAGATTAGGTTAGCAAAATTCTGCCTAATGTTCTGCTTGATTGGTATAGACTGTTTAAATACTTAGAGTAGCTATTGCCTTTAGAGAACTTTATTCTGTTCTCTTAAGATCTCTCTGGAGGTGAATTATATATCTAGTTACTGAGAATAATAAACTTAGAACATTTCTGGAGATAAGAAACTTCATAGAATTTACTAGTTATCCTAACAGAAAATAGAGACTATAAGTAGGTTACTTTGGGCCTGGATATTTTTTGGATAGAGGTTCATAGAGTTGTTAGGGAATTCAGTGAGGATGTTTGAGGAGTAATCAATAAGGAATGAACAGAGTTAATCTACACTGGAAAAGTTTTGTAGAAGTAAATAAGAAAGTAGGTATTATCTATGGATTGGGACAGATATGATAGATATCAGTAACAACACATTTATTTTCATCAGTACTTACTTACTATCTTGAACTCTGTTCTTTTTATCTGAAGTTACAACCAAGTAAGAAGTAAATAGTGTAGTATATAAGCTCAAGCCAAGGTTATTCTCTAAGTCTACAACTTCATACTTTTGGATAAGTTCCTATACTTAATCTAAACACCATCTCAACTCTATAGACTTCTACTCTTAAGTGTTATGTGTGGTTTATACTAGAAGGCAAAAGCTTATAAAGTTAGCTCAGAAATGTATAAAGTACAGAAATTCCATATAATGAGCTTAGTGATATATACTTTCCAGAACAATCTTGGCTTTAGCTTATATACTATACTGTCTATCTGCCATGTAATTGCAACTTCAGAAGATTGGAATAAAGTCTAAAGAGGATTGAGTACTAATAGTGGTATATCACCATTGAATACTGGAAATTGAGTTCATTTGAATATTTTGTCAATTATCAGACTAGTAAATTATAGTGTAACTACTAGTCTTATATACAAGTAAGATAAATAGAAGATGCTCAGAGGTTTCAG
>Ga0157364_1009040_pt1 | contig 10335 bp, 3 predicted proteins | sample AttsexASBM2_FD_111476 | JGI IMG/M metagenome (GOLD analysis project Ga0157364, IMG submission 111476) | Fungus gardens microbial communities from leaf cutter ant in Ribeirão Preto, State of São Paulo, Brazil - Atta sexdens ASBM2 | ecosystem: Host-associated > Fungi > Mycelium > Unclassified ... | reverse complement strand
ATAATTATATATATATATATATATATATATATACTAATGTGAAAACTGGAAACAATTAATACAGTTTTATTGCTAAAATATTATTGATTAACTTCACATTTCAAAATACACATGAGAAAGTAAAATAGTCAAAAAAATATTTGGAGATTTAGAAAGCACACTCCGAAAAAGCTTAGGAATCTTTAGGAGATTTGCTTATTCAATTTACATACGCCAAATTTTATAGAACTCCTAAATGTTTTCTTCTTACGAGAAGCAAGTTCATTTCGTGGAAAGGTCGTATATGGAAGTGGCAGATCTTATTTGGTTTCTACCAATTTGTCATCAGGTTATGTCAGCAAACTCTGTTTCTGTCATCAATTTGCTGGCATAGTATGTTATCAGGCTTTGTCATATTTTTGACAATAGTTTGCTGACATTGTATGATAGTATAAACTCTGTATATAATTTGTTGTCTTTCTCCAATCAAAAATTGCAGCGGTAGCAGACTCTGCTCAGAAGCTATCTCTTCAGATTTGGCTATCTGGATTTAATATTAAGGTCTTTGATAATGTTCCTAAATTTATCCGAAATCTTCGACACGAGTTGAATAATAAACCATGACTTTTTTATAATATCTTCTAGGAATTACATTGTTAATGTTTTATTTGAGAGTTATGCAATAAAGATCTTAAGGCTCCTGATTAGTCGCAACAGCCATGTTGGAATCGTAAGAAGCGAGGAATGACACATTAATTTATGTTGCATGCCATTTTTAAATGAAGACAATTTGGATGAAATGAAATGACGAGATCGCTTTAAAATATTTGTAAAAGTCGATAAAAACTGTCCTTTCCTCCCTTAACAGTTAGTAAATAGTCGTAAAAGGTACGTAAAATGAGTCTACATTCGGGCAGAAACACACAGTCTGAGTCATAGTTGTCACAGTCATAGTTGTTGAAACGAGTAAAATATTTTGTATATATAAAATTTTATATATAAAATTCCAAGATAACTTTAGTTTTCATCGATAATTATGACTTTGATAAGTACGAGACAAGTCACATTTTCACAATTAAGCAAATAATAACGAATGGCATGCAACATAAATTTCGTCGTCAAAATATCCACGTCTACAAGTTCAGCCATTTATCGTGGTACGGTGCTATAATACACATACAAGTACGAACCTATGTACAGTCGGGGTCTAAAAGGTTGCAATGCTTTTTTATAAATGGTTTTTAGAACGCAGCAAAATTATCAAAATGCGAGCCATTGCTTAGGATGGTCAACGTGACAGAATCAAAACATAGTGGAGAAGTGTATTCTGTGCATCGCGAAAGTTTAAGATTCCAAATGGATACCATAAAATTAGGATAAAAGAATAAAAGTATAAAAGAATAAGTTAAATCTATAATAAGAATAGTTAGATGATGCATTTTGTACTTATAAAAAAAATTTCTTTTCTTTTTTTTTACAGTCGTGTAAATGGCAGAAAAATATTTTAATGCTTGGGATCAAAGTTCTTTTTCAGAGGAATGACAAACTGTTATTTATAACAATGAATCGAAAACTTATTAAACTTAAACTTATTAAATTTTTACTTTAAATTTAAACTTAATTATTAAATTTAAAATTAAACTTAATTTTTACTAGCAAATTCATAAATTTTATACTTGTTATAATAATTGTATAAATATTTATTACAATATGTAATGCAGATACAAACTGATTTTGTAAAGAACATGTCTCAATACAAAAATAGTTTTATTTAAATACAATAATTATATACAATAATGTTAACACTGAATTTGTTAAAATATTAATTTATGTTGTATAATTATTTGAATTATTTGTAAATTATTATTATTTACTAACTATTATTATTATTTATACTTATTATTGACATACCATCAATAAATCTAGTTATAAATAAAACATTAGCATTGTTGAACATTCTCTAAGGATACAATAAATTGTGAACATTTAAAATGTCTCTAACATTGTATTACAAGTGCAGGTTTATAAAAAAATATAGCTGAGACTAATGAAGAAACAACTAGAGATCTTTGTTCACGAACTCTTCCCTTAACGACTCTTTTTAGATATCCAAAAATTAAAAAATTCTATATATATAAACCATCTATTATCATTTTATTCTGTGGAAGTTGTAATTTAATCTCAGCTCCCGGTAAGAAAGTACAGAATTAAAAAGTATTGTTTACTTGATGAAATGCAAAATTGTTATACTTCGGACATTGTGGATTTATGTTTGCAATTGTAATATTTTTATCTAAGTATGAATAAATTTGTTTATGTATTATGTTAAAATACTATAATATATTAGATTAAAATACTATAATTTAAATATATAATTTATCATATATAAAATAAACATATACAAAACTTAGCAAGTTTAAAAAAATATTATATTTTTAGAAATATTGTATATAATTTGATATAATAAAAAATTCCTTATAGAAGAATTATACCTGTTTCCAAGTTTTAAACAAAGAATGTTTCATGAAAGTTTGTTTTAATGTTTCATCTATTAGCAGATTTCTGCTGATTAAATTGCAACAGTCAAATCTGTTTTTTTGATACATTTGACAGTATTAACTATTATGTTTATAGTCTTCATATTCATAGGGTGCTTTCCATTTGATGACACAAGTCGATACAAGTGTTGTTTTATTTTTGTCACTCTCTGAATGTCAAGGATACGACGCTTGTGTCGACTTGTGTCATCAAATGGAAAGCATCTATAGTCTGTCTTACCAAAAATGAGACACTGGCTGGCCAATCCAACGTTTCAAGGTTGGGTTACATAACCTAATCCTGAAACAACTCTCGCTTGATGTATTCCTGAATTATCTTGAACGAAAGAAACGGACAATAGATCAGGAAATGTCTCTGCAATATATGGCAGCATCACATCGAACAAGATGTGGATGTATACCTCACTGTTCATGCGGTGTAGTTCATGCGCACTAATGGCTCAGGACCATATGAATACATTTCCATAATGCTAACGTGACGCGATCAAATCGTTGGCGAATATTCTTATCTGAGTATCTCGTTTCTCTCGTTCTCCAAAGTAATACACGCCCTAATTCATCCCTAAAAAATACCTTTTCATCAGAAAAAGTGGTATTTCTCCATTCGTTCTCCCTACTGAATGTTCCAAGACAAAAAGCTATCTGTTGCTCCTTGTAATCTTCTGTTAATCGCTCATGTTAAACCGGCAAATGATAGTGGTATCCACTTTCCTTCCATCTGCGTCTCACGGTTTTTTAGACTACAATTAATATTAACTTCCACTATCGCTTGCCGCGTTGTGCGAAATCCGGTCTCCTGCACTATGGTGATCAGATGTTGGTTTTCCTCAGCCTTAGTACAACGTGGCCGTCTAATCGATCGAAGATTTATATGGCCTTCTATTTCTCTTTGTCGCAATAATATACATATCGTGCTCTTCTGTAATATAATAAATAGACATTTTATAAATTAACTCAGTAAACACGAACTATAGTAATATATTTTAGTCAACAAAATATAATATATATATATTATGTGTATAATATATATAATATATAATACATATAATATACATACATAAATACACATATATACACATTATACATATGCACACATATGTATATATCGTATACATATGTTTACCGGGAAATTATAATAGTTATGTTACTATTAGTGTTTATTAATAAGTTAAATATAATGTTATATATATATATATATATATATATATATATATATATTCTATTTTACATTATGTGTCTGAATATTTTACATTAACACAATCTCGAAACTTCTGCAGGTATTAATCTGGGGCAGGGATTAATGTATAAGTAACATGCTGTAGAGTCGGTTCAGACATTTTTGTATCATTTATTATTATATTCCATTCAATTTCATGCAAAAATAATGGATTTCTTTTTACTACACCTAATATATGGCTACAAAATGATAAAGATAATAAACAAAACAATTGACAGAAATGTTGCGAAGTAGATGACTTCACGTCATACATATTATATACAGAAACGAAATACTTGCATATGTAAACACAAAATCAACATCTACACAAATTCCGAGATTGTATAATGTTAATGTAAGGCATTCGTATATACATACATATAATGTGAAATAGAACGTATATATGTAACATCATATTTAATTTCCCAGCGAACATGAACTAATAGTAACATATAGCTATTACAATATTAATATTATACCAATGTAAATATTTACCAATCAACAATATAATTCATATATTTATTAATAATTTATTCCTTTATAATTCATTTTTCATTGTAATTCATTTTTTGTTGTAGTTTTTGTTATTGAACAATATAAAACACACTAGTCTAGATACAGAATCCAACATTCTTGTGCTTTTAGGATAAAAAAACTCGTTCCAACTGTTATAAATCAAAATTATATTAGTTTTTACGTCAAAAGACTAATAAATACTAATAAATACTAATAAATACTAATATTGAGTTGTCCGAAAAATTCGTGCCGCAAAAGATTTAAATTTAATAAATGAAATTAAAAATTTAAATCTTCTGCGTTTCAATTTTCCTTCAAAATCGGCACGAACTTTCCGGACAATCCAATAAATACTATTAAGTATCATCATTTTGATGAAAAGCTCTAAAATTGAAGTAAAATTTTTTCGTTTGTTTTGTTTAAAATAAGATCTGATTGTTGTCATCAATTGGAACCATAGCATTGTCTATTGATTGTTATCAATGCATTAGGAAATTTAATGATAATAATAATAATAATTGATTAAAATAACTTAAAATTTATTAAAGACTCCTTATATTATTGTAATAAGAATAAAAAAGAAATACATATGAAACATAAAGGCTATAAAAACCAATGCTAAGAGTAGTTATAAATATACGTAATTTTTAAAAAATACATATTAATATAAAACATATTAAAATAAAACAATAAAAATAGAAATAGCAACTCATCTTTGAGTCATCTTCAACCTGACACTTCTTAATTCTAATACCGTCAATTTGTATTGTTACATCGCATTTCAATATCCAACTTCTCTGTATTCATCATGCAAACGTGAAACATTGAGTAGCTAGTATTCCAACATTAGTGAGTGTTGTCCAACATCAGAGTTCCAAAGTTGAGTGATTAAAAACTCAAGCTGAAATTAAAAACTGGTTGGAAAAGATGTAAAAGTGGAAAATTCAGACTTATCTCACAAAGTCCAGAACTGTCACATACATTTGACAATCATTGTGGAAGAATTCACAAATTTTTTCGCAGTCTCGTCAAATATTAAAATTAAAAAGATTGAATATTACAGATTGTTACAATGTGTCTTCTCACTTTAACGAACAGTAATAACGTAATTTAAGTAATAACATAAATTATAGGTATCACTGCAGTAGGTAATTTAAGTAATAACATAAATTATAGGTATCAAACATATATATCAACACATCCTATGTTATTCAACATTTGTTATTCAACATTTCGATGGAAGCATGATTTAATGCATCTGTATCCGTTTGCAAATTTAAACCATTTATCTATCCATTAATATGTATCATTTACGAAATTTTATTTTCTCGTTATAATATCTATTAGTATTCAGAATTTCGACGTTTTCCCAATCAAAATTATGGCCGAGATGCAATCGATGTTCAATAATAACCGAATGAGATGGTTATTTATATTTACGGTTCTGTTTTCAATTTCCTGTCTGGCCGACGTAGGATGCATCACAGTCATTTCAATTGATCTTATAAACAACGTTTTTTTTTAATATATACTTTTTTTTAATAAAGTGGGGGAATTATGCGCAGCGGGTAATTGTGCATTCTGGTTTGGTACTTTTCCAATAGATGAAGACATCACCATGATGAAATTTTTACGCAGGAGGTCGTAAGAATTCTTAAGATATAACTACAAAAGATATGACGTAAATACATTGCTAGCCAGAGAAATACAAAAAAATGAAATCACATCTTTTCTTGTTGTTTTAGCATTCAGAAAATAAGGTAAGTCCATTTTTAATTTATTTGTTTAAAGTTGCATACGTTATTAAAGTTGCATACGTATGTTAAGTGCATTTGTTATTTATTAAGTTTGATTAGGAATTGTTGAAGTAATCGTATTTCGTATACGCGTCACGACGGGAAACTGTGCACGCAAGCATTTTGAAATGCGCACAATTACCCATCTTCTATTTACTGTATAACTAGCACTAATTTTTTTGTTTTTTCATTACTATTTAATTTGCCAATTCATTTTAGTCAAAGTCTATGTGCACTATTATTATAATTTTGTATTTTTTCTTATTATATATATTTAATATATATTTAAAATATATTTAATATATATTTATATTGCAATTAATCAATATTTTCTGATTTCTTTGTCACCATTCCACAATTCATTCATTTCTTACGACTTTTGTTTCTCGCACAATTACTCGACGCGCATGAAATTTGTTCGCTTTTCCATTTTTTCTTTTTGATTAAATACCTTATTGAATGAAAATCTATTCGATATGAGAATATGTAATGATAGAAGAATATTTATAGTTTCTATTTTCATACTTATATGATTTTAAACTTGGAAAACAATTCCAAGGCAACAAATTTCCTCCTTAGGTACAGTTCTCCCACTTTCCCCTATTAGGTAACGGATCTTTATGTGCTCTGATGAATTTTTTTAAGTTATTGTAAACTAAAAAAAGATATTTTTTGACACATTCCATTGATAATGGAATTTTTTTAATTTATTAGAGATATCATTCACAAACGGAGTGGAAAACCATTTAATTTTTTTTTCGTTACATTATTCTAATGGGATTCTAGTTCCTTCTAAATATATAAAGAAAACAAAAGAAGGATGATAGACATTAAATATATTGAGTATTGAAGAAAACCATCAATAGTTATCCGGTGGCAATAGCAACCAAATATTTCTTAATGATATGTATCATTACCAGATATTGTTAGTGACATGAGCAAAGTTGATATTGCTCCGGATTAATTGCTCGTGAGATTAAAATGTAACTCATCATTAATTAATATTAGAAACAAATGGTTTATTAATTTGTCATCGATTTCCATTCCAAAGAGCGTTCAATGTTTTTTATAATTAAGTCAAAAATTCTCTCTTCCTATCAATACAAGAGAAAGAGTTTATTAAAATTCATAAAAAAATGTTGAATTTAATATTAACCTATAATATTATCCTATTAAGAAAGATTACTATTGTAATTGCCGAGTGATTCTCGTTCGTGCAAGTTTTCTTTGCGTCTTTCAGTGATTATAAATTATACTACATTTTATTATTTTCCAAAATGAAGTGCCAATATTTATTCTACAAAGTACATTGGTGAATTTTTAGAGATTTTTTTAAATAATTCTGAATAGGTGAAAAAACTGGATTCTAATGCCTCCGTTAGTATGACTGAGGCACCAAATTGTACCTAATAAAGTAAGGATTAAGGAATTACAAAATTCGGCATAATATAGTTAGGAATCGATGTATAGCAATCATTAGTCTTCATTAATATTCTTGAGGCTTCCATGCAGATGCTTTATATATAAAGATTATATGATTTCGCGGATTTCTTCCGTGTCCAGATCCATTCTTGGAATGCCAACGTGAACCTTGCAATCCATTTCATCAGGGCAAGCCTGATATTGAGCTGTTTCTCCGGATCATTCCTTTTTGAACATTACACTATTGTAATTACACTAATTACACTATTGTAATTACACTATTGTAATTACACTAATTGTTGGAAAAAAGAGAAATATGAGGAGGCGGAGTAGAGAAAAGTCTTTAATAACCGGGAGAATGGTTTTCCATATTTTATTTTGTAGTCATATGTTATAGCCATTATCTCGATTTAGATTGTTAGGGTATTTTTGTATCTCTAGGGCTTCTTGGAAAGTATGATGTAATGTTGGCTAATAATATTTGATGTCCTGTTTTAATGTTGTATTCTGATAATGCTGATTGCGTAACGTATTGTAGCCTGACATCGCGTTGATGTTCTTTTATCTGTAGGTTGACCATTCTCCCAGTTTCTATTATTAGTTATTATAGGTATTTTGTATACTCCTGCGGAGCTGGGTGGAGGTCTTTAGGATTTCTTAAGATTTGTCTACTACGTTACAGCATGATATCTGGTAAAATCCTAAATCGTATTAGATACAAACAAGCCATGAAGACCCACACATAATCTTCTGAAAGACAGAAACAGAAATAAACCTTGTCCCTCACAAAAAACCACAACCCTCTTTACTTAACATCAAGAACCTATCTAACAAAGACGTCTCAAAACTATATCTGCGCTTGGCCTATAGCTGCCAAAGACTCTAACTTCGCAGTGGCACCTAGAAAGATTCCAAAAGAAGAGATTATCAGCCAAATAGAGTCATCATCTACTGACTCCCATCAGAAAAAGCAGATAATATCCGCAGACAGGTAATCAATATTCTTTCCAAAGCCAAACCCCCTCCACCAAACATCACTAGACAAGAGCGATTGACCCTCCAAAATCTGACAGACATCATCGTGCTTCCAACCGACAAAAGCAACACGACAGTAATCATGAACACATCAGATTATAAGAAAAAGATGAAGAACCTTCTCTCGGATAAAGCAGACAAAAAACTTGAAAACAAAGATCCAACTAATACAATCGCGCAAAACACTAAGATTCTGATGGAAAAAAACAACATTCCTAGTAAAATAAAATCAACATTAAAACCTACAAATTCTCTCTCACCAAGACTGGGATTATCAAAAGTACACAAACCAAACCCCCTTAGACTGATTGTCAGCGGGAAGTTATATGTCAAGAAATGTATCCCGCTTCCTAGCACAAACACTACAATCTCTCATTAGAAATTCCGAATCACACATAACTAATTCAATGGACTCCATACAAAAGATCCAAAAAATCTGACTACGTCCCACTTGCTTGTAAGTAAAATCTCTTTTCACAGAAGACAATAAAAGATACATTAAACATAATAAAGGTCTCACATGAAGTCCCCTTCGACCTCATCCCGCTAATAGAACACTACTTAACAACCACTTACTTCTCCTATAACAACCAATTTTATAAACAAACTTCAGAAGCGGCAATGGGATCTCTTATTTCTCTTGTAATTGCCAATATCTTCATAAAGCATTTTAAGAAAGAGACTCTCAGAAAAACATTCAAAAACATTCAAAAAAAGAAGTTTGATTCCATTAGTAGACGACACATTCGTAGAAACACGGCAGAACCAAATTCCGTCAATTCTTTATTTTCCTCAACAATATCTAAATATTCACTTCACTATAGATACAGAGGAAAACGGAAAACTCGCCTTTCTAGATTCTTGTCTCTAAAAAAGCTAACGGTACCTTAGGCCATCAAGTGTATAGAAAACCAACACACACAGATAGATATCTACATGCCGAATCGCACCACTCAGCACAAAAACAATCTGCAACCAATTCACTCTACATAGAGCTTTCATCATCTCTGACAAAGAACATTTACAGATAGAACTCAATCACTTAAAATTAGACTTACAGAAAAACGGACACGACACGAAAGACATAATCAAAACAATCAATAATGCAAACAAGACAACGGTCTCTGACACACAATCAGACGAAAGGATCCTATCCATTCTCCTATATGTCAAAGGAACAACAAATCGAATTAGCAGGATATTAAACAAATACAATATCAGAATTATCTTTAAATCACTTAAAAAGATAGGACAAATCTTAAGAAATCCTAAAGATCAAAGACTTCCACTCAGCTTCGCAGAAGTATACAAAATACCTTGTTCCTATGGGCAAGTATACATTGGAGAAATTGCAAGTATATTGGGAGAATGGTCAATCAAGAGATAAAAAAACAACTGATGTCTAAAACACATCACACAATCAGCATTATCAGAATACAACATCGAAATAGGACATCAAATACTATTTACAAAACGTATACCATAATAATCAACATTACATCATACTTTCCAAGAAAGTATAGAGAAGCCATAGAGATACAAAAATACTCTAACAATTTAAACAGAGATAATGGCTACAATATAAATAAAATAAAACCTTTCTCCGGTTATTGAAAACTGACCGATTTCTCCCACCTCTCTCCCCCACTCATAATTCTCTTCTTTCTTCCCACCACTCCAACAAGTAGCGTATTAGGTGTACAACTTTGCTTCCGCCGTTTTTTTCCGAAATTCGAGGCTTTATTGTAAAAAATTGGTTATACATTTATGATTCAAAGTATTGTCCATCGCTGGCCACTACTTTCTCCCATCT